>WNGO01000846.1_pt1 | contig 28707 bp, 30 predicted proteins | sample 5400511 | NCBI WGS metagenome assembly WNGO01 (sample SAMN13153380, study PRJNA577476) | soil metagenome | isolation source: 20 cm soil or saprolite under Garry oak tree replicate 2 | place: USA:California | collected 2016-06-15 | reverse complement strand
CGCGTTTGACAGCCTCGGGGGAACCTTGCTCAGCTGATTGGCGTCCGCAGAGGCCCCCATCCGGGCCAGGGTGGCCTCGACGCGAACGATGCGCGTGTTGACGATCGACGGGAGCGGGGCCACTGCGCTGCTCCCGTTGGCCTGCGCCGGCGATTCGGTCGCCCGCGCGGCGCCGGCCACCAGCGCGGCCAAAAGGAGGCCGAGCGCGAGGGCAGGCACCGCCAGAGGTCGGAACGAACGCATCTTCATCAACCTGCCGGGACCGGCGGCCACCACGTGTTGAGCTGGTTCAGCGTGTCGGTGACCTTGAGCCGCGCCGACGACAGTGCCGACGCGACGGCCGAGGGGAACTTGTTCAGTGCCTGCCGGCCCGCGAGCTGCTGGATCTCGTCCTGGAGCACCGGGGCCACGTTCGGCATCACCGTGTCCCAGGTGGATCCGGCGCCGGTGCCGTCTGCCTGGACGCCGTCCGCGGCCGGCGGGGGTGCGATCGAGTGGATGTATGTGATCTCGGTTTTCATCGCCGACGCAGCGGAGCTGATCGCGCTCAGGAGGCTCTTCTGGAGCGCGGCGTTCGTCGTCTCGACCATGCTGACCGAGGTCGTGATTACGTCGTGCTGCGCGTTGAGAATCGCAACGCCGGTGTCCTCGGGGCCCGCGTATGCGGTGGCGGCGCCGCCGGTCCCGTCGCCCACGGCGTCGCCCACAGGCGTCGGCGGGGTGGTCTTGATGATGTACTTCTCGGCCCCCCAGGACTTCGCCGTGTTCGAGAGGGCTGCCCCGATCGGGACGACCCCCTGAGCCGGCTGGTTCTCGTCGTAGTCAGCCGTTGCGCGCCCGAGCGCTGCTTCTGCGCGGACGAGCCGCGTGTTGACGATCGACGGGATCGGCGGCGGGGCGTCGCCACCCGTGATCCGCGCCGTGGGATCGGCGCTCGCCGAACCGGTCACGGATTTCCCCACGGCTGGCGCGACCACAACGAGAGCCGCTCCGATCGCAACCAGCGCGATTTTTCGAAACGAAAGCATCTGCTTCTCCTTTTTCGAGCTGAATGGGACTCGGGTGCACGCTAGGAGGCCCGCGACGCGTGCCCGGCTACCGCGCGGTGACCGGTTGGGCCACCGGTGCCCGGGAGGTCGCGCGGCGCTTCCTATCCTCGCCCCGACCTGTCGATCTCGAAGGAGGCCAGCCCGAAGTGAGTCGCTTGCTCGCAATCGGAGTCCTTGCACTCGCAGCCGCTCTCCCGCTCACGCTTGCGCATGCCGGGGCCACCCGCTCCCTGGCCGCGACGTCGGCCGCGCGCGTAAGCCCAGCCGCAGCCGGGCGTTCCGCCGCTCCGGCGGAGCTCCTGCCCGATCTCGATCAGGCCACTCCGACCGACCTCGGAATCACGACGACCGGTTCGAAGACGAACCCGACCTATCAGCTCGGATTTGCCTCCGCCGTGCAAAACGTCGGCAACGGTCCCTTGATCATCGACGGCCACCGGAGCGCATCGGATCCCACGATGACCGCCGAGCAGCTGATCGCTATGTCCGACGGGTCGACGGAGCACGTCCCGGAAGTCGGCGAGATGAGGTTCGTGCACTCGCCCACCCACAACCACTGGCATCTGCTCGGCTTCGATCGCTACGAGCTGCGAGCGGCGGGAAGTCCGGACGCGCTCGTGCGCGATCAAAAGAGCGGCTTCTGCCTCGGCGACCGCTACCGGATGTCGAGCCGCGTCTTCGCGCACGCTCCGAACGCCAAGGTCTATCGAAGCGACTGCGGCCTGAGTCTTCCCTGGCTCCGCTCGATTCGGGAGGGGATCTCGGTCAGCTGGGGCGACGATTACAAGCCTTTCCGGGAGGGGCAGAGCCTTCCGTTGGACGGGCTCCCTGCAGGCCGTTACGTCCTCGTGCACCGCGTCAACGACGACGGTCGCCTCCACGAGCTCTCGCTCCGGAACAACGCGGCCTCGCTCCTGCTCGACCTTCGCTGGGATGCCGGGAAGCCGTCCGTGAAGGTCCTTGCCTCGTGCCCCGATCGGGCCGACTGCGAGCACCAGCCCACGGTGCGCACCGTTGCAACGGGACTGAAGATTCCGTGGGACATCGCCTTCCTGCCGAACGGACGCGCATTCGTCACCGAGCGGCCGGGGCGAGTCCAGCTCCTCGAGCCGGCCGGGGGTCTGAGAGCGACGCCGGTGGCGACCATCCCGGTGAGCACCCAGGGTGAAGGCGGTCTGCTCGGCATTGCGCTCGACCCCCAGTTCGCGGAGAACGGTGACGTGTACCTCTACTACACGACCGCCGCCGGCATGAAGCTCGACCGCTGGCACTGGGACGGAAGCTCTTTGGTCCGCGAGACGACGCTCGTGAGCGCCATCCGGGCGGGCAAGGTCCATGACTCCGGGCGGATCGCCTTCGGGCCCGACGACCGGCTCTACATCGCTACGGGAGACGCCGGCAAGCCGGCGCTCGCCCAGAACCCCGCGTCTCTGAACGGCAAGTTCGTGGTCCTGAGCCAGGACCAGTATCACGCGTCAGGCCCGGTCAGACCGTCCATCCTGGCTCTTGGCCTTCGCAACCCGCAGGGTTTCGACTGGCAGCCCGGCACCGGCATGCTGGTGGCGAACGACCACGGGCCTTCCGGCTTCGACGGCCCCGAGGGGTTCGACGAGGTCAACGTGATCAAACCCGGCGGAAACTACGGCTGGCCGAACAGGATCGGCATGGCGACCTCCGGGAAGTACGTGGCGCCGGTGCTCGTGTACCGGCAGCCGATCGCACCTTCAGGGGCGGCCTTCCTCAAACAGCCCTCGCGCTGGACGGGCAGCTACATCCTGGCCGGGCTCCGGGGCCGGATGCTGCGGCGCCTCGAGCTGAGCGACGGTCGGGTTGTTGTCAACGAACCCATTCTCGCAGGACAGTTCGGCCGCCTCCGCACCGTGAAGGAAGGGCCGAACGGCTGTCTGTACGTGCTTACGAGCAACCGCGACGGCCGCGGCACGCCGACCGCCGACGACGACCGGATTCTGTGCGTCACTCCGCCTCCGGACTGAGACGGACTGCCGCCGCCCTCGCCGTCCTGGCGGCGGCGCTCTCCCTCGCCGCGGCGAGCCAGAGGAGCGTCGCCCGGGGCGTCGAGCCGGGGCCCCTCGCTCACGCGGATGTGATCCCGAACGACCCTGGCACGCTCGCACGCGCGGGAGGCTGGGCAAACCTGCAGTGGAACTTCGACGGGCCGTTCGGCGTCGACGCGCCCGGTGCCTGGGACAACCTGATCACCGCCGGCTCGCCGGGCGGCGAAGGCGTCACCGTTGCGGTTGTCGACACCGGGGTTGCTTACGAGACGCGCGCTCCGTACCGACGGTCGCCGGACCTCAGCGCCGGCCGGTTCGTGCCCGGCTACGACTTCATCGGCGGAGATCCCTACCCGTCCGACCTCAACGGCCACGGAACCCATGTCGCGTCGACGATCGCCGAGGACACCGACAACGCGCTGGGGGTGACCGGCCTGGCGTACGGCGTTCGGATCATGCCCGTGCGCGTCCTCAACCGCTACGGGGCGGGCAGCGAGAGCTCAGTCTCGAGAGGCATTCGCTTTGCGGTCGATCACGGGGCGGCCGTGATCAACCTCAGCTTCAGCTTCCCCTTGGGCACCAGAGCGCGCGACATCCCCGAGGTGATCCAGGCTCTGAGCTACGCGAACGAGCGAGGGACCGCCGTCGTCGCGTCCGCAGGAAACAGCGGCGCCTCGGTGCTCCCGTATCCGGCGCGGGTGCCCTCGGTCCTGGCCGTCGGGGCGACGACGGAGCACGGGTGCGTCGCTCGCTACTCGAACGCCGGCGCCGATCTCGACCTGGTCGCCCCCGGCGGCGGCGCCGATGCCTCGGTACCGGGCGATCCGCACTGCCGGCCCGGCTATCAAGGCCGCTCGATCTACCAGATGACGTTTCGACCGCCGGCAATCACGAGGTTCGGCATCCGCGGCATGGCCGGGACGTCGATGGCAACCCCACACGTCTCTGCCACCGCCGCACTCGTGATCGCCGGCGGGGTCCTCGGCACCGATGCCTCGCCCGCGAGGGTCGCAGAGCGGCTGGAGCAGACCGCGCGCGACCTCGGCGCACCCGGCTACGGCGTTCGCTACGGCTGGGGGCTCGTCAACGCCGCGGCGGCGACGAGCGCTTCGATCGCACCGCCGGTCCCGTGACGTCGAGCGCCCTCGTCTTCCTGCTGCTCGTACCGGCGGGCCTCCTCTGGTTCGCCGCGCACGAACTCGGACACCTGCTCGCATGGAAAGCGCTCGGTGTCCGCCACCAGCGGCTCGTCTTTCACTGGCGCGGAGGCATCGGTGTCGAATACGACGCCGACCGGCGCTATCTGTCACGCGGGCAGCAGTTCGTCGGGGCGGCGAGCGGGCCGATGGCCAACCTGCTCCTGGCGGCCGCCCTCTGGCACGTCGCTCCGCTCCTGGCAAGTGGATCGCTCGAGCTGGGGCTGTTCAACATTCTGCTCCCCGTGCACGGCTCGGACGGCCGCTGGATGCTCCGCTCGCTCCGGGGATAGGAGGCCACAGCACCTTGATCTCACCTGAGAGCCGATCGCGATTGCCGCCCCGCTCGGCATCGGGTGCCCTGTGTCTGACTGGTCCGCAAGGAAGGACTCGTAATGCTCTGCCCGAGTTGTCGAAGGCAGGTTCCGCGTCGCGCGAGTTCCTGCCCTAACTGTGGCGCTCCGCGCAAAGGGCTTCCTCCTGCGCTCGAACTGATCCTCCCCGACCAGACGCGGGTGCCTCTGACCGAGGAGACGACAATCGGCCGGAGCCCGGAGAGCACCGTCGTGCTCGACGACCCGTCGGTGTCCCGCCGGCACGCAAGGATCGCACCGGCCGCGAAGGGGAGCAGGCGTCTCGTGATCGAGGACGTCGGCTCCAGATACGGGACCTGGCTCGGCGGTCGACGGCTGACCTTGCCTCAGCCACTCGTCGACGGAGCTCGGCTGCGGGTTGGAGACCAGGAGCTCGTCGTCGACCGGCGCCGAAATGAAAGAGAGGCCGGGAGAACGATCGTCGTCCCGAAGGGAGCCTCGCTCGCACTGCCCGCTTCCGCGGCTTCGGATATGGGTCGGCGCCCGCGGCTTCGGTCGGGCTATGCGCTCAAACGACGCCCGAGCTCGGAGGGACCGCGGCGGTGGGTGCTCCGGGACTCGGCTCGCGGGAAGTTTCTCAGCCTCAACGACGACGACGTCGTGCTGCTCGAGCTCCTCGACGGACGGCGCACGCTGGACGAACTCGTGCGCGAGGCCGAGAGCCGGCTGGGAGGAGCCGGCCCGCGACAACTGGCACGACTGCTCGCCGACCTAGGCAGCCGCGACCTCCTGGCCGGCCCGACTGAGGCCCCCGAGGAGCGCGAGGAGCCTCGCGGCGTCCTGGCGTGGATGCTCAAGCCGCGCCAGTGGGTCTGGCAGGACGCCGGCGAATGGTTCGAGCGGCTCTACGAGCGCGGCGGCTGGATTCTGTTTACGCGCGTCGCTTTCGCCGCGATCGCCGTGCTGGTCGCGGCCGGCGCACCGGTCTTCGCCTACCTGATCGCCGCCCGCTACGGCACCCCGTTCGTCGTCGCCAAGAAGGTTGGCCTCGGCGGGCTCACCTTCGTCGTCGGGCGGTTCGCCCTCGTCGCAGCGCACGAAACGGCGCATGCGCTGACTCTGGCGTCGTTCGGGCGTCGCGTGAAAAACGCAGGGCTGAAGCTGCTGCTGATCTTCCCCTACGCCTTCGTCGACACGTCGGAGGCCTGGTTCGAGTCGCGGCCGCGCCGGCTCGCCGTCAGCGCCGCCGGGCCGATCAGCGACCTCACGCTGGCCGGGACCTTCGCCCTGCTCTGCTTGGCACAGCCGGCCGGCGCCTTGCGCGATGTGTGCTTCCAGCTCGCGTTCGCCGGCTACCTCGGTGCGCTCTTCAACCTCAACCCCCTGCTGGAGCGCGACGGATACCAGATTCTCAGCGACTTCCTGCGCGAGCCGGCCCTGCGCCGCCGCGCCCTGGAGCAGTTTCGCCGGCGGCTCGCCGGCGGTGGACGAGCCACGGACTCGGAGCGGCTCGCGCGCTACGGCGTCTTCTCGCTGGCCTGGACGATGGTCGCCGCCCTGTTTGCGGCGGCCATGTCCCTGAGGTACCGGAAAGTCCTGGGGACGTTCGTGCCTCCAGCTCTTGTCTGGGCCTTGTTGGTCGGCCTCTGGATGACGCTCTTCACGCCGGTGTTCGCGCTCGTCGTGCCTTCGCTGCGCCAGCGCCGCCGACTCGGGCAGGCGTAATGGCCGGGGACGAGACTCGCCTGCTCGAGCGGCTCCTCGCGGATCCCGAGTTCAGGGAGCGGTTCCGCAACGATCCGAAGGGAACGGCACGGGATGCGGGCTTCGACATCGACGACGAAGTGGCCACGAACGGCGACGGGGCGATGCAGACGCTCGACCTCCGCGAGTCGAAATCGAGCTTCGCAGGGGCGATGATGGCCGCGGCGGCCGAGGGTTTCGCGATCTACGAGCTCGCGCAGCATGTCCTCCCGGGGATGGACGAGGCGCATGCCGCAGTCATACCCCACCACTGGGATCCGAGTGAGTTCGGGGCAACAGGCACCGGGGGCCCACCGACCGCGGAGACCGTCGCCCTGCTCGAGAACCACAACGTCACCTTCGACCCATCTTCGATCGCCGACCTGAAGTCCGGCAAGGTCGACCCACGGATCGTCTCGCTGCTCGACGACCTCGCGAAGAGGGACAAGCTTTCGATCTCGGCCATGATCTCCGACCACTCGAAGCTGACCTCCGGCGGCTCCATCTCGAACCACTACTACGGCCGGGCAGTCGACGTCTCCGTGGTCGACGGACGGCCGGTCAGTCCCGGCAACCTCGCGGCGCGCCGCATCGCCGTGGCGCTCGCTCGCCTGCCCCCGAGCATCCGGCCGACCGAGATCGGGTCTCCCTGGCACCTGCCCGGCGCCCCCTACTTCTCGGACAGCGAGCACCAGAACCACCTCCACATCGGGTTCGACGACCCGATCGCTGCGCGCTGGTCGCCGCCGCCGGGGCTGGCGCCGGAAGCCGCACCGGCTGCGGCACCCGTTGCCGAAGCAAGCGCCGCAGCTGCGACCGAGCAACCCGTGGCTAAGGCAGACGACGCGGCCGTGCAGTCGAAGGACGCGGCTGCAGCTGCAGCCATCGTCAAGCCACTGGTCGACCCGGACGACCTCCAAGGCAACCTCGACGACGAGGACGCGGGCGCCGACGAGCAGGACGGCTCGAACGAAGACGAGCCGGACTGACGACAGCGGTGACGTCAGCGGTGACGACAGCGGTGACGACAGCGGTGACGACGGCGCGGACGCGCCGGGCGAAGGCTCGAATGGCGAAGACGCGAACGACGACAGCTCGAACGACGACAGCTCGAGCGACGACGCGTCCGACAGCAGCTCCGGATCGAGTTCGGGTACCGACCTGCACGACAGCAGCGCCGAAGGGAGCGCCGGATCCAGCCTAGGGGACCTCGCCTCGACCTATCCCGGAGACAATGCGCCGCAGACGAAGATCGCCGCCTGGATGGCGAGCGCGGCAGAGAAGCGCGGGATACCGCCCGAACTGCCGGTCATGGCCGGCCTCGTCGAGTCGAGCCTGCGGAACCTCGACTACGGCGACGCTGACTCGATCGGCTTCTTCCAGATGCGTGTGAGCATCTGGGACCACGGCCAGTACGCGGGCTACGGGCACGACCCCGAGAAACAGCTGCAGTGGTTCCTTGATCAGGCCGAGGCGGTCAAGAAGCAGCGGCTCGCTCGCGGTGAATCGGTCACCGACCAGAAACAGTACGGAGACTGGGTGGCCGATATCGAGCGCCCGGCTGCGCAGTACCGCGGCCGCTACCAGCTCAGGCTCGACGAGGCGCGACAGCTTCTCGGCAAGGCCTAGGGATTGCAGGAATCGTCGCTGGGATCGTCGGAGGTCGAGTCGCCGCTACAAGGTGACGGCGGCGCGGCCGGCGACGATCCTGACGGGGCCTGGGACGACCCGGAGCTCTGGGACGTTGTCCCGCCCATCTCCGCAAGGGCCGTCTTGACATCGCCCTTCGCAGCCTCGGCAGCCGAAACATCGGCCGCGTAACCGGCAGCGTCACCTGCAGAAGCGGCCGAGGCGGCGCTTCGATACGCCTTTGCAGTCCGGCGCAGAGCAGAGACGAGCCGCGCACCGGGGCTGCCGCTCACCTGCGCGCTCTGCAAGCGTGCGACCTTGGCGGCCGCGTTGTCGTATTGGCTGGCGAGCATGCGCGCGGCCTTCGCCTGCGAGGCGAGGGAGGCGTCCGGCGGAGGAGCAACTTGGGACTGAGGCACCGATCCGAGCGCGGCGTCCTGCCCCGCGGACTTGGAAGCTGCCCCGGTCGATCCAGAGCTCGCGCCGGCGGGAGCAGACGAGCCGGCAGGCGTTTGCGAGCCGCCGCCTGTTCGACCAAGGATCGCAGCGGCAAGCGCGAGCACGGCGACGAGCATGAAGACGATCCTCCGAAAGCCCTTTCGCCGGCGTCTCGGCTTCGCGGCCGCCGGCGGGGCAGTGGCGGCCTGAGGCCGACGCGGAGGGACGGTTGATTCCAAACGCGGCTCATCGAGCGGCTTCGTCGGCCCAACGGCGAAGGCGGCGAGGTGCGCCTCGGTGAGCGGCCCCGATGGAGCGCCTCGAGGCGGCGGCGTCGCCGGGCCCGGCGGGCCAGCCGCAACGCCGGGCAAGGCCGGGAGCCGCGAGCCGCGGCGCCAGCGCGGCCCCAGAATCGAGATCAGAGTGTCTTCGAGCCGATCCCACGCAGCGTCGGCTGACTGCGGGCGTTCGCGCGGCTCTTTCGCCACCAGCCAAGCGATCCAATCCGAGATGCGGGGATCGATGCCCGGGTCGAGATCGGTCAACGCCGGGATCGGCTCGTTGACCTGACGAAACAGGACGCTCATCGGATCGTCTGTGTCCCCGAAAGGCGGGAACGCGATGAACAGCTCGAACGCGATGATCCCGAGGGCGTAGAGATCCGTCCATGGCCCCACCTCGTGCGCCAGTGCCTGCTCCGGCGCCATGTAGTTCGGTGTGCCGATCGTCGACCCGCGGGTCGTCAGCATTGGCCCGTCCTGGACCCTGTTCGTCGCCTTCGCGATGCCGAAATCGGCGATCTTGACCCGGCCGGCATCCGAGACGAGCAGGTTCTCCGGTTTGAGGTCGCGATGGACGATGCCTTCCTTCCCGGCCGCGGTCAGGCCGGCGAGGACGACCTCGAGGACGCCGCCGATCTGCGCGAGTGACGTCCGACCCACGTACGGTCGGAGCGACCCGCGAGCGACGTACTCCATCGCGATGTACGGGATGCCGCCCTCTTCGAAGAAGTCGTACACGGTCACGATGCTGGGATGGCTGACGGAGCCGGCCAGCCGCGCTTCGCGCAGGAACCGTTGCGCATGCGAGGGATCCGCACCCTGCAGCGCTCCCAGTTCCTTCAAGGCAACGAGCCGGTCCAGGTCGGACTGACGGGCGAGGTAGACGGTCGCCATCCCCCCACGTCCGAGCTCACGCAGGACCTCGTAGCGGCTGACCACCCGCGTCACGTCTTGCATCTGGACTCCCCTGGAAAAGTCACATCTCGACGGTAGGCGAGCCGGCGCCGCAACTCGATCAGATCTGGCAATCAAGTGAGCGGCAGTCGTTGTTGAGAAGACCCTCCCCTGCAGCGAAGGTGGAGTCCTCCCCACCCAGGGTGCCGGAGTCGCAGCGGCGGCACGGGCTAGGCCCCGCACTTCGGCACCCATCCTCTCTTCGGCCAGGAGGTCGAGATGTCCGGCAGACGATCCAACCGAACACCAGAGAGCGCAGGTCTGTAAGTGCGCCTCGCAGCAGCACTCGGCCAGGTCCTGGTGGTCACCGCGCTCGCCGCGCCCGCCGCACTCTCCGCGCCGCCGCCTCACGACCCAGCTTCCGCGGGCCGGCTAACGGAGCGCGCGCTGCGAACGGCGGCGGACGCCCGCCCGCGCCCACGGCCTGCTCCACGCTGCCGTCTCGTCGAGGCTCGCGGCGATCGAAACACCCGCACCACCGATCCGACGAACCGCAAGGCGATGCAGGCGGTCATCCGCTGCTTCGTCGACACCGCCGTCACCCGCCGCGCGCCGGCACACGGGTACGACATTTCCACCCGCCGCGAGCGGGCGGGCCTGACGCGGCGCCAGTGGGCGACCGGAAACATTCCCGTGCCGATGGTTCCGTCGCTCGGCCGCGTGGGCTTCGAGCCTGGGCCCGCACGACAGACACGCCTCGCCCACGAATACATCGTCTCTGTCGGCAAGGTGGCGATGCTCGTCGACCTCGTGCGCTCGAGCCGAACGGCGCCTTGGCGGATCGACTACTTCCAGCCGTTCCCGTTCACCGTCGTACCGGCCCCGTAAACGGGGTCCTACCTCGGCGGGCGTAGTCGGCCGCAGCCATACACCCAGGGTGGAAGCTCAAAGAGCCCCCTCTCAACCGACGCCAAAGCCGCGTCCATCGGCAATCATCGACCTCGTTGTTGCCCGTCCTTGTCGAGTGCGTCAGTGAGGGAGGATCCGTGGAGCTACGTCGATTGCGCTACTTCGTTGCGGTGGCCGAGGAGCTGCATTTTCACCGCGCGGCGGAGCGTCTCCATCTCGCCCAGCCGGCGCTCAGCCAGCAGATCCGGAAGCTCGAGCAGGAGCTAGGAGTTCAGCTCCTGAACAGAGACAAGCGCGGCGTCGCGTTGACGCCTCCGGGTCTCGTGCTTCTCGACGAGGCCCGGCGCCTCCTCCACCATGCCGAAGAGGCAGCGCGCGCGACCTTGAGCGCGAACGCCGGGACGCTCGGAAAGCTCCGCGTCGGACATCTCGCCGGCGCCGTGCCGACGATCCTGCCGACCGCGATCGCCCGATTCGCGACCCGCCATCCCGGCATCGAAGTGTGCCCCGAGACACTGCCCGCGCGGCAGGCGATCGAAGCCGTGCGCGCGGGCCACCTGGACGTCGCCCTCGTCGGCCTTCCTGCTCCGACCGAGGGGCTTCAGGTCACGCCGCTCGGCGCTGAGGAGACCGTCGCCGCGGTCGCCGGCTACCACCCGCTCAGCGGACGCACTTCGATCCCGCTCGAAGCATTGTCGGAAACGGAGCTCGTCGTGCTCCCCCGCACGGCGAATCCGGCTTTCTACGATGGTTTCCTGGGAGCGTGCCGCGAGGTTTCGATTGCGCCCCCGTTGCGCGAGGTTGCGGAGCCGAGGGTTGAGCTCGCGCTCCTAATCGCGTCCGGCGGCGGCGCGATCGCCGTTCTGCCCTCGTCGGCGGCCGAGCAGTACAGCATCCCGCGCGTCGTGTTTCGCCCACTGGAGTCGCCCGCTCCGACGACGCCGATCGGGCTCGTCAGCCGCCCGGAGTCGACTTCGACGACCGTTGCTGCGTTCTTGCGGCTGGCAAGCACCCGAACGCTCTCCGCAGCGGACGGCGCCCTCGCTGCCGTCGCCTGACGGAGCTCGTCGTCACGGCACGATTCCCTTGTCGACCTTGCGTCGCCAGGGAATTGCGCTCGCAATTTTCCGAGATATCGATGAGCAATTCTCCATCTCAGCTGATCGCGTCTGCATCTTTGTGACAGGCAACTCGGGCGGCAGTCTGGGAGGCGTCATGTTCAGCCCAAAAAGGGAGGTAGATGTAATGACCCAGACGCTCAAGCGCCTGGCGGTGCTCACCATGAGCATCCTTGCGCTCGCGATCGTCGTCGTCCCGGCCAGCTACGCCGGCGAGGACAACGGGTGCAGCGACAACAACACCTGTCACAAGAGTGGTGGCAGTGACACCGGCTCCGCCTCGGGCGGCGCCTCGACCGGGTTCGGCGGCATGGCTGCGACCAACGACAACAACACGTTGGCGATCAGCCTCGCCTCCGGCGGCATCCTCGTCCTCACGGCAGCGGGCCTCGCTTCCCGCCGCCGCAAGGTCGCCCTTGACGCCTAGGTCGCACCTCGCGAAGCATCAGCGCCGCCTTTTGGTGGCGGCGCTGATGCTCATCGCGACCGGCCTCTTCGCCGGCGCCTTGGTCGCCCGCAGCAGCGAGGCTTCGCAGTTGCGGCTCGTGCCCTACAACCCGCCGCCGCGACACAGCGTGGCGGGGGCCTTTGCGTTTGCCAACGCGGCGCCGAGGAAGCAGATGCCGATCCCGGTTCGAATCTGGGCTCCGGCGATGGGTTTGAACGCGCCCCTGATTCCCCTCGGCCTGAATCGCGACCACACGGTGCGAGTGCCGGCCAGCTTCTCCCAGGTCGGCTGGTTCAAGCCCGGCCCCGAGCCCGGCGAGCCGGGCGCGGCAGTGATCTTCGGACACGTCGATTCGAAAGCCGGTCCAGGCGCCTTCTATCGACTTCGAGGGCTACGCCGCGGCGACCTCGTTCGCATCCAGCCAAAGTTTGGCCGGCGCCTTACGTTCGCGGTCACAGGATCGAGAGAAGTACCCAAGACGCACTTCCCGACGAGGCTCATCTACAAGAGCTCCGGGCCGCCGACCCTGCGCCTGATCACCTGCGACGGCCGCTTCAATAGCGCGACCGGGCACTACGTCGACAACCTCATCGTCTTCGCCAGGCTCCTCGCGGGCTAAGCGAGAGCCCAGGTTGCTCGACTCATACTGCCGCATGGGTCGCTACGGAAAGCGCGCGGACCTGATCGTTCACGAGCAGGAGCCGTTCAACGCCGAAACCGGGCGCGCCGCTTTGGCCGAGGGTCCGTTGACCGCCACCGATGCGTTCTATGTCCGGGGACACGGCGCGGTGCCGGAGGTCGACCCCGCGGCGTGGCGGCTGCACGTGCACGGACTCGTCGACCGGGAACTGGATCTTTCCCTCCCCACCTTGCGCGAGGCGTTCCGGGAGCGCGAGGTGACCGCGACGCTGCAATGTGCCGGCAATCGGCGCGCGGGCCTGATCGCCGTCCGCGACATCCCGGGCGAGGCGCCGTGGGGTCCCGGCGGGACGGGCACCGCGACGTGGAGCGGAGTCGCGCTCGGGGACGTGCTCGCGGCCGCCGGCCCTCTGCGCGAGGCCGCGCACGTCGGCTTCGAGGGCGCCGACCTCTGCCTAGAGGCGAAGCCCGCCGAGCGCTTCGGGGGCTCGATCCCGCTCGACAAGGCGTGCCGCCCTGAGGTCCTACTCGCCTGGGCGATGAACAGCGAGCCGCTCCCACCCGTCCACGGGGCGCCGCTGCGCGTCGTCGTGCCCGGCTACATTGGCGCTCGCAGCGTCAAATGGCTCGAGCGAATCGAGGTCCGCACGAGGCCCTGGCAGGGGTACTTCCAGCGCGTCGCCTACCGGCTCTTGCCGGAGGACCGGACGCCGGGGCCGGGTGAGGGGATGCCGCTCGGCCTGATCGCGCTCAACGCCGAGATTCTGTCTCCAGCCGACGGCGAGACCGTCGCGGCCGGCCCGGTCGAGGTCCGGGGCTATGCGTTCGCGGGCGGGGAGCGCCACGTCGCGCGCGTCGATGTCTCGCTCGACGGCGGGATGAGCTGGGCGCAGGCGGAGCTGCTCGACGACCTCGGGCGATGGGCCTGGCGGCAGTGGCGGATCACGGTGGACCTCACGCCCGGAGAGCACGAGATCGTCGTGCGCGCCTGGGACTCCTCGGCGGCTACCCAACCGGAGGCGGCTGCGCCGCTGTGGAACCCGAAGGGCTACGTGAACAACGCCCGCCCGCGCGTCCACGTGCGCGCCGCTTAGCACCACGCCTGAGCGGAGTAGGTTTCCGACGATGCCGGTGCGCGAGCAACAGTCGGCTGGTGGCGGGCGCTTCGACGAGGCAGGCGACGCGACCCGGCGAACCCGGCTCGCCAACGAGCGGACCTACCTCGCGTGGTGGCGCACGGGTCTGACGGCGTTCGCAGTCAGCATCGGCGCCGGGAAACTCGTCCCGGCGCTTGTGACGGGAGCGACCTGGCCGTACATCGCGATCGGGATCGGATTCGCGATCGTCGGTGTCTTCTGCGTGGGCTATGCGTTCTGGCGCTACCGCGAGGTCGAGGAAGCGGTCAGCCGTCGGGAGTTCGCGCCCCCGGACGAGCGCCTGGTCGCGCTGCTCTCCGGCGTGGGCGCCGCGCTGGGAGTGCTGTTGGTGGTCGTGCTCCTGGCCGAGACCTGACCGCAGCCGTGGCCCTGGCGTCGCAGGCCGCTACCAGCGGTTGCCGAACTCGACCACCCAAAGCGGCCCCCACGGAGATGAGCTCTCGTAGACGCCGATCTGGCGAAACTCGGGGTTGAGAATGTTCTCGCGGTGGTGGGGCGAATGCATGAATCCCTCGAAGGCGCCCCACGGCGTCAGGAAGCCCGAGGCGAGGTTTTCGCCGATGATCCAGCCGCCCTGCCACGGCAGATAGCCGGCCAGGCGGAACGTACGGATGAACGAGTCGCCGCAGGGCTGGTGTGCGAAAACGCGGCAGCGAAGAATCCGATCCCCCTTCAACCGGGCTGAGCGGTCGAGCGCCGCGCTCCGTCGGAGCGGCCCCAGCCCGTGGCGCCGGCGCACCTGCTCGTGGTAGCAGATCATCTTCTCGATCGGACCGGCGCAGGCCGCGGAAGCATCGGTTTGGGGAAGCGGCCGAGCCGTCGCAAATGCACTCGGGAGCAAAGCGAGAGCCGCGACTCCCGCCGCGACGACCGCCCAAAGGCTGTGTCCGTGCCTCATTCCTCAAGCGTGCCGCCAGGTACATCGGAAACCGATACGACCTTGCGACCGAGTGAGACAGGTCGCTTCTGCTACGCGGCTGGAGGCAGGCTGCCGTTGACGGCGTTCGACGCCACCGGTCGTGGAAAGGCAACCGGACGACGCGTAACGAGGGAGACGACAGTACTCCCGGCGTCGTCCTCCCCAGCGTGGCTCTGGAGCCGGGCGGGCCGAATTCGGTCGATCGGGAAGGGCAAGATGACCGCCTCTTCGACCGTGCTCTGTTCGGCAGACATGGTCTATTCCACCGAGCTGAGGTCGGGCCGTTCCAGGCCGGGGACGACGAGGCCGGTCTCGTACGCGAGCACCACGAGCTGTGCGCGATCGTGGGCGTTCACCTTGCGCATCGCCCGGCTGACGTGCGTCTTGGCCGTCGCCGGGCTGATCACGAGCTTCTCCGCGATCTCGGCATTGCTGAGACCACGGGCGACCAGCGACAGAACCTCGCGCTCGCGTGTCGTGAGCCACCGGAGCTGCTGAGGGCTCACGCTCGAGGTCGTCGGCAGCGACGCGAACTCGGCGATCAACCGGCGGGTCACGCTGGGCGCAAGCAACGAGTCGCCTGCGGCGACGATCTCAATTCCGCGAAGCAGATCCTTCGGCTCTGTGTCCTTGAGCAGGAAACCGCTTGCTCCTCCGCGGAGGGTCTCGAAGACCCTCTCGTCGGTCTCGTAGGTCGTGATGATGATCACCTTCACCCCGGCCAGTTGCTCGTCGCCAACGATGCGGCGGGTCGCCTCGAGGCCGTCCACGCCGGGCATGCTGAGATCCATCAACACGACGTCCGGCCTCGTCTCGCGGGCGAGCGCGACGGATTCCTCGCCGTTGCGCGCCTCGCCGACCACCACGAAGCCCTCCTCGGCCTCGAGCAGCGTGCGCAGACCCGCGCGAACGAGCGGCAGATCGTCCGCTAGCAGGACGTGGATCACGGCTGGACGGAAACCGGAAGGTAGGCGTTGACACAAAAGCCACCGGCGGCGCCTGCGTACGCGTCCAGCTCGCCGCCGAGGGCCTCGGCCCGCTCGCGCATGCCCATGAGTCCGAACCCGGAGCCTGCAGAGTCGCGCTCCGCGGCTACCGCGGGACCGACGCCGTCGTCTTCAACGGTGATGGCCAAGCCGGCGCCCTCGTGGGAGATGGTGACGTTCGCCGATGCCTCGCCGGCGTGGCGGAGGACATTGGCGAGCGCTTCCTGAACGATCCTGTACGCGGCGCGGCCGACGGCGACCGGCAGCTCCTCGATGGAGCCGAAGACGTTCAGGCTTGTCGGAACTCCGGCCTTGCTGGTCGTCTCGACGAGCCCCTTGAACCGCTCGCGGCCGAAGGATGCGGCGCGGGATCCGGCGGACTGCCGCAGCAGCCCGAGGATCCAACGCAGCTCTTCAAGAGTTTCGTTGCTAGCAACCGTGATCGCCTGAAGCGCCTCAACTGCCTGTTGAGGCTTCTTCGCCGCGACGTGCACCGCGACACCTGCCTGCAGGCTGATCGCCGCGAAGCCGTAGGCGATCACGTCGTGCAGCTCGCGGGCGATGCGCAAGCGCTCCGTGGCGAGATCGTCGACGATCGCCGGCGAAGCGGTCATCGACTCCTGCCCCCCACTCCAAACCAGGATTGGTCGGAGTTGCGCATTGGGCACAACACTGCAGGCCCGCGCGGCTCTTGTCAGCGTGGCCAGTTTCCATCTTCCTTTTCCGGTCAATGGGAATCTCCGTACTGCGGCTAACCCGAAGGCTTTTCTTCGCTCAGAGGCGCATAATCGTCTGGATGGCGTCGGAAGAAGCCAGTTCTGGCGAGGCCCTGAGCGGTTCCCGAATCATCGTCGCCGACGACGACTTTCTTGTCCGCGAGGGGCTCGCAAGCCTGCTGGAGCGCGCCGAGTACAAGGTCGTGGCTCAGACCGAAACAGCGGACGAGTTGCTCGAGCTCGTACGTGAGCACCAGCCGAACCTCGTCGTCGTCGACATCCGCATGCCACCGACGCATACGACCGAAGGACTCGAAGCCGCCCGCGCAATCCGCCAAGAGGCACCCGACATCGGCATCCTCGTGTTCTCCGCACACGTCGAGGTCGAGCATGCGATCGAACTCCTCGCGACCGGCCGCCGGATCGGCTACCTGCTCAAGAGTCGCCTCAGTAACTCGCAGGAGCTGATCGAGGCACTGGAACGCATTCGTGACGGAGGCTCCGTCGTCGATCCGACGCTCGTGGAAGAGCTCGTGTCCGCGCGCAGGAAGGAGGACCCCCTCGAGCGCCTGACGACGCGGGAACGAGAGGTGTTGGGTCTCATGACCGAGGGCAGGTCCAACGCCGGCATCGCACGGAGTATCTGGGTCACCGAGGGGACGGTCGAGAAGCACGTACACAACATCTTCGGCAAGCTACGACTCCCCGAAACCGACGACGACCACCGCCGAGTACTTGCCGTCGTGGCGTTCCTGGAGAGTCGCTGGAGGTAGGCCCCGCGTAACTCCCAAGCGGCAGTGGGGGCAACAGGAAGACTCGCAGTTGAGGTAGCCGGGAACGGCAAATGGCTGCTGCCTCCGATGACGATCGCGCCCCGGTCGGCCATCGTTCCAACCTGGAAATCAGCTCTAGTTCAGAGGGAGAAGACGATGGAACTGAGCCTCGAAGACATCGACGTCTACACGGCCATAGCTCTCGAGCGCACGGACGAGGAGCAGCTCGTACACGAGTGGCAGACCGAGCAGCTCCAACGTCTTGGGATCTCGGAGACAATGGCGCAGGTGTACGCGAGCCAGGTCGACTGGCATCAAGTCGCACACCTGGTTGAGCGGGGCTGCCCACCTGGGCTCGCGCTCGACATCCTTCGCTGACCGAGGGCTCGAGCCTCGTCAGTCCTGCTGAGGAGGCGTCTCCGGCGTGAGGGACGCCGAGGACCTTCCGAATTGGGCTCCGAGACAAGGAGTAGCGCGTCCGGCGTACGCCCACGCGCCCCGTTACTCCGTGCTGCGCAAAAGAAAGAGCCGCCGCGGAGCCGACGACGATCGCGCGCCTCGCTGCGAAGGTACTCGGCATGTGGCGCAAGGAGACATTCAGCCCTCGATTCTTTTCGTTCGCGGCCGGACTGGTCGTCGCATTCCTGATCGCGATCCTGACGAGTACGGCCAGCCCGGGCCTCGCGATCGGAGTCGCCGACAACAACGCCTTCAAGACTTCCGACAAGCGCGGTGAGGTCGCTGCCAAGCATCTCGGCTTCAACCTGATTCGGATCTTCCTCTGGTACCACCCAGGCCAGACGGTCCTGACGCCGGTGCAGAAGCAGAATCTCGCGTTGGCGCTCGCCAATCAGCCCCGCTCGAGCCGCTTATTGGTCTGCGTGGTCGGCAAGCCGTACCAAACAGGCAACGTCTGGACCTCACCGAAAGGAATCAGGACCCCTGCAGAGCGCGGCGACTACACGCGCCTACTCGTCGACATGACCCGCACCTTCCCGGCGATCAAAGACGTGAGCATCTGGAACGAGCCGAACTACCCCCTCTTCTGGGCCGACCGGCAGGACGCTGCAGAAAGGTATGCAGCCCTGCTCGCAGCGTCCTACGACACCCTGCATCCGAGAGGGGTCCGTGTCTACGGCTTCGAGTTGCACCCATGGCGGCAGCCCGTGGACTGGGTTCTCAGGGTCGGCGCATGGATGCGCGAGACGCATCGACACCGACCGTTGTTCGACTACGTCGCGACGCACCCGTATCCCCACACGAACAGCGAGGTACCGTGGACCCGCCATCGGCAGCCCGGCGTCATTGGAATGGGTGACGTGCAGCGTCTGCGCAGTCTGCTCCGAAAGGCGTTCTCGCGGACTGCGCAGAAGCGGTACCCGATCGCCTACACGGAGACCGGGTGGACGACGGCCGGGTTCGCCGCCTACGCCGTGACGCCGAGGGTGCAGGCGACGCGGATGGTGCAGGCGCTGGAGCTCGCCTACTGCCAGCGCGGCGTTCATGCCTTCGTGAGCTTTCTGCTCTGGGACAGCTCGGATTACTGGCAGACCGGGTTGATCTTCCCGGACCGAACGACGCACAAACCGGCATACGCTGCGTACAAGGCGGCCGTCGCCCGCATCCATGCCAGGCGGGTCCGGTGCTCGATGTTTCCTCGGAGCGTCCTCTAGGCGCCCGAGAACCCAAGCCAGCCGCTGATTCGGAAGGCGTATCGGGCAATCGCGACTCCGACTACCGCTCGCCGGGACCGACCCTGAGACTTATCAGGCATGAGGTCCGAAGACGCGGTATCGACCCGCCGCGACCAGTCGCGCACGCTAGATGACGCCGCTCTGCTTGCGCCGATACCGCCGCGCTTGTCCGACCTTATTCCACGCGGCTGGATCGGCGAGCGAATCCGTGACCGCACCAGGGGCGCGGTCCCAATCGCGCTCCCGAGAACGTGGGGAGAGGCCTGTTGGACAGCTCGCGACCTCTGGTTGAGCAATCCGACGTCCGCAGAGGGGCGTGCATCGACCGCGCTCTCGACGATCATGCCCGTGTTCGACGTCGAGGCCCTCGAGCGTGCGGATCGATGGCTGCGGCGAGCGCGTCGGCGGCGAGCGCGGCACCTCGGCGAAAAGTCTGAGTCCCAGGTCGAGAAGGCTCCACCGACCGCCGCGATGCTGGCGCTCAGCGCCAAGGTCGCCACCTGGACGGTGACAGCCGTTGTGATCGCGCTCTCGGTGATCGTGATCCTCCTCGGCCTCGAGCTCGGACTCTTCGACGCGCTACGGCAGTGAGCACGCCGAGGCCGGCCGGGACCCTGGCCGGACTCGCGCCCTGGAAGATGCGATTGGCGGTCGCGGCCGCCTTCACCGCGCCCGGGTTCATGGTGCGGGTCAATGGAGGGACCGCGTCTCCGCCGATCCAGGTGGTGGTCTACGGCGCCGCGGTCGTAGCCGCTGCCTTCATCCTCGCCTGGGCGTGCGAGGCGGCCCAGGTCGACTTCGCCAGCGGCCTGGTCGTTTCGGCCGTTGCCTTCGTCGCCATCCTGCCGGAGTTCACCGTCGAGCTCCACTTCGCATTCGCCGGTCGCTCGGAGTACGTCTCGGCCAACCTGACAGGCGCCAGTCGCCTGCTGCTCGGCTTCTGCGTGGCGATGCCCGCTGCAGTTGCGCTCCTGCCGGCTCGCAGGCGGCCCCCGCCGCTGGGGCCGATCCGGCTCGATCAGGCGAACCGCCTCGAGCTCGCGATTCTCGCTCTCGCCGCCCTGTGGGCGGTGCGAGGAGCGGTCACGGGACACCTGACCCTGCTCGACTCCGTGGTTCTCATCGGTCTGTACGTGCTCTATCTGCGCCGGGCTGCCAAAGGGGGCGGGGAGCTGCCGCCGCCGGGAGGTGTCGCGGCGAGCCTCGCCGAGCTGCCGAAGGCCGAGCGTCGTCGCTGGGTCGGCGGGCTGATGGCTTTCTCGGCCTTCGTGATCCTGCTCACGGCCGTGCCCTTCGGGGACTCCGTGATTGCCACCGGCGGCCTCATCGGGATCAGCCCCTACCTCGTCCTGCAGTGGCTTGTGCCCGTTGCCACCGAGATGCCCGAGATCGTCGTTGCGTTCGTGCTCCTAACCCACCGTCGGGGCGGCCAGGCAATGGCCGTCCTCCTCGCCGGCGCCGTCAGCCAGTACACGCTCGCACTCGGGACCCTGCCCCTTGCGTATCGCGCCGGAGCCGGCAGCGGGCCCCTTCCGCTGGGCGGCGCTGAGCGAATCGAGCTGTTCCTGACCATCGGCGTCGCACTGTTCGCGGTGGCCGCGCTGATTACGCTCCGGCTCAGCCGGGCCGACGCGTCCCTGATGCTGGTCTTGTTCGCAGCGCAATTCGTGCTCCCGATCGGCGCAACCCGACTCGTGATGGGCGTCGTCTTCTCAACTCTGGCCGTGGACATCCTCATCTCGCAGCGGCGTCAGCTGCGCCCGCTGCTGCGAGCCTTGCGCCAGGCGGACGAGCCGAATCCGCCTTAGGAACGGCGCCGGACTACGCGCCGGAGCGCGCTCTCCAAGCTGCGGCCGTAACCGACCCGACCGTTGGCGTACACGGTCACCAGCTGAAGCTGCGGGATGCCGTCCCCGCCCGCGGTGACGTAATCGGGCTGAACCTGGACGAGCTGGTTGCCGATCGGCACGAGTCGGGGCGCGCCCAGAATCGTCCGGAGAACAGCAGAAATCCCGAGGTCCCGTGACTCCCGGTTGAGGAGCTGGAGCTGCGAGCTGACCGCTCGCGTCGAGAGAATCCTCCGGGTCGCCTGGGCCGGGCCGACCGTCAAACGGTCGCGCGGAAGGCTCAGCAGCGTGATTCGCGGCCGGCCGTCCTCGCCGACCCACGCGGCGAGATAGCTGACGAGGTTGTGGCGTCCACGGGGCGTGAAGGGTAGGACGAGCATGAAGTGCTCCCTCGCCTGGCCGGGAAGACGTGCCAGGAGGTACTGGGGCCGCATCTGCCAGGCCTCCTGCACCGCCTTCCGCTCGTCCGGATCGACGAGCCGCTGGGGATCTGGAAAGTGGATCTCACCCGCCGCTTCGACCGGCCCGGCAAGCTGCAAAGGCTGGGTCCAGGCGTCATCGCCCGTCCAGAAAGCGTCGGGGTCACTCGCGTGGTAGGTCGCATAGACCGCAAGCTGTGCCTTGAACAGCTCAACCGGATAGCGTAGGTGTGCGCGCATCTCGAGCGGCATCTGCGACGCGGGCCGAAACAGCGTCGGATACGCGGCCTGCCAGGCCCGCATGATCGGGTCAGCCGGCTCCGCGGCGAAGATGAGGACGCGACCGTCGAAAGCATCGACGGCGGCCCGCGCGGCCTCGTGGACGTAGTTGACCTGGCTCGACCCCAGGGGGATGAGCGCCGAGTACGGGTAGTTGCGACTGCTCGTAAAACCGTGGAAGAGATACGTGACCCGTCCACCGATGACGGTCGTCTGCGGCCTGGCATCCCAGTGCAGAAACGGCGCCAGCGTCTCGAGGCGCGCGTGGACGTCGCGCCGGAGAATGATGCGCGAGCGGCCGGTGATCGTCCCGGAGAGCAGGAGCTTCAGGTCGCCGAAGTGGGCGGCGAAGGCCGCGCGCCTGAGTGGGCTCGAGAGCGGGATGCCACCGGCACCGTCGTAGTGGTAGGAGGGTGTCTCCGTCCCCGGAGACGGTTCCTCCACCTCGCGGCGCTTGCTCGGGACGACCAGATACGGCGGGTCGGGATTCGGCCGAGCGCCGTAGTAGATCCGGGGCTGATACAGCCGCAGTGGGTTATTGCGCGAGTCGAACTCGCGTTGCGCGAAGGCCGGGAATCGCTGGGCATCCACTCCCGCCGCGCGGACGGCCACGACCCCGTAGCCGTGGGTGTACGCGAACCGTTTGTTCGCCCAGCCCCGAGCCGAGGGCGCCATACGGCTGAGGTCGAGCTGGCGGGCGGCAACCGTCACCACCTGCGGGACCCCGCCGATCGTGTACCGGTCGACGGTCGGTCGGCCGAACCGGTAGTAGCTACCGAGCGACTCGAGCTCGTTCATGGTGGGCCTCAGCACACTGTCGTCCCAGAGGGGCACGTTCTCGACCGTGCGCCGGTTGGCGGCGAGGTCGGCCTCGGTCAGGGGTCGATCGCCGGCGAGCTGCCGTACCCTGACGCCGTCTAGCCCGAAGGCGCTGCGCGTGGAAGCGATGGCATCGACGACGTAAGGCCGCTCGCGTGAAAGCGCCTGCGGCTGGACGCCGAAACGCTCGATCAGCGTCGGGGCGAAGGCGGCGCCCGAGATCGTGAGCACGGCGAGGACGCCCGCCGCGACGAGCGCCCGAAACGGGAACCGTTTCACGGTTGCGTAGAGACAGAGGCCGGCGGCGACGAGCGCCATCCCCATCAGGATCCGGAGCGCAGGCATTCGAACCCGGACGTCGACGAACGACGCTCCGGGCACGGGCCCATGATCGTGCGGCAGGACGAGCGCGTACTGCTCGAGCCGGAGGCGCCAGGCGACCACGAACAGGAAGAGCGCCGCGAGCACCAGCAGGTGGGCGCGGATCGCCCGCGCCATCGACAGAGGTCTCGCGAATCCGAGGCCGCCTGCGATCACGTAGGCGCCGACGGTACAAAGGCCCGCCAGGACGAGCGTCTCGAGCAACCAATGGGAAACCTGCTGGTAGAGCGGCAGCGAGAAGACGAAGAAGCCGATGTCGCGATGGAAGACCGGATCCTCGGTTCCGAACGGGCTGCGATGTGTCCAGAGGATCAGCTGCTGCCACCCCGGACCCGACCGGGTGCGGTTGACCGCGAGTCCCCACGAAACAGCGACGGCCGGATAGACGAGCTGCCGGTAGCGCCAGAGCGCCGGAACCGGTCTCGGGAGCTCCGCGGTACGCGCGCGCTTGGCCATTACGCGGTCGACGACGGCGAAGTTCAGCAGCAGGAAGGTCGCCGTCCCGAAGCCGGTGATACCGCCCGCGATGACCTTCCACTTCAGCGTTGTCCAGTAGACGCTTCGCTGACCGAGCTCGTTGAACCAGAGCAGATTGACGTAGATCCCCGCCAGGAGCTTGATCGCCTCGACGGCGAGGCCCATGGTCCCGAGCAGGAGCAGCGCGCGTGTTCGCGGAGTCCGCCAGAGCGACGCGCGAACCCCGAAGGCCCCGTGCTTGAGCGACGAACCTTGTCCAGGCAACCGCGCCGCGAGGCCCTCGGCCCCGGCCGACGGATTAGACATGGGCCGCCCTCACCTGGACGGTTCTCGTCACCATCACCTCTGGTTCTCCTCGGAGATCGGGACCGGTCTCGGACCGGTCTCCTCGTCGAACCGACTTGGAACCGGCGAGTAAATGGTCCCCGAACGCGTCCAGCGCGTCATCGCCCGAGGGGCTCGTTTTTTCTCTACGCCCCGAGCCCTAGCCCCCGCCGGGAGACTGCGGTCGCTGCGCTCGACGTGTACACCCCACGAAGCAGCGGAAAGAGCCAGCGCTCGTCCGACGACAAAGGCTTGCCGCATAGCGACGATCGCAGCCACAGAAAGGAGAGCCGGAGATGAAAGCCTTCGCGATCGTCGCCGCGATCGTCGTCTTGCTCGTGATCACGGGGAACGGGTCGACGGTGAGCACAGGAGTCCATACCGTGAAGAGCGGCATCGCGAAGCTGATGCCCCATCACTCGCAAGGCGACGAACAGGATGGGGATCCCAACAGCGGCGGGGAACCGTAGGACCTACGGGCAGCCGGAAGACGCAGAGTCCCGCTAGCCATCACGCATGATGGTCGCTGGCCTCACTGACAGCGGGCGCCCGGTCGACGAACCTTCAACACGCAGCATCCCTGTCACGTTGGAGGTGTCAGACGATGGAACTCCCACAGAGCGTGCCCCACTCGATCGGCTCCCACGCGCCCGGACGCCCCGATGGCAGTTGCGGCTATTGCGGCAAGCAGCTGGCCTCGGTTGCGTTTATCTACTCGAACGCCAGGGCCGCCTGCGGCTCTGCCTGGTGCCTCCAGCAGGCGCTGCAGGACAGTGGGGCGGCCGAGCGACTAGCGGCCTGAGCGCCTGCTCGTCGGCTGACTCGCCGCTACGTCGCGCGGCGTAGCGAGAAGAGTCAACCACGGCCCGACGACAAGCACGCGTCCCCGGGCCAGGATTCTGCCGTGCTGTTCGTGATCGCAGACGCCGTGCGAGACGGGCTGATCGGCATCAACACGGTTGGAGGCGCGGTGGCGGGCGCCGTCGCCGGTCTTGCCGTGAGCGAGCTCTCCGGACAGGCGGCGCGCCGATCCTCGCTCGTCCGGCGCGTTCTCCAAAGCGACTCCTCGCTTTTGATCGACGACGGCAAGCCGGTCCCGAGCGCGCTCTTCCGGGCCTCGATCTCGCTCCCCGAGCTTCGACAAATCGCGCGCCGAGAGGGTTTCCAAGACCTGGGCGAGGTTCAGAAGGCGATCTTGGAGACGAACGGTGTCGTCACCCTCCTCGGCTGGAGCTGACCCCGTGACGAATGCAAGCTCGCTGGATCGCGCCGCCAAGCGGAACGGACAGCGCGAGTCCTGCGCCTCCGAGAGGCTGCCGCGCGTCTTCCTCTACGACGCCGGTCCCGACGACGGCCATATCTCGATCCACGACGTCGACGTCGGGGCCCTGACCGCGGAACAGCTGCTCTGGGTCGACGTCTCGGGAGACCGAGACGTCGGGCCGGCTGCGGTCGCCCTCGGTCTTCGTCCAGAAAGCGTTCGGGCGCTGAACGACAGCCCAACGAAGCCCGCCCTCTTCACGCACGACGGATACGTCCACCTGATCGTGATCGCTCCGGGAAAGGACGACGCCGGTACGCACGCGGCTCACCTCCTGCACTGCTTCGCCGGTTCGAACTGGATCCTCACCGTTCATCGACAGCCGATCGAGTTACTCGGCGATTTCGACGAGCGCATGCGCGGGAACACGAACGCCGGGAAGATCGACAGCCACGGTTTTCTCGCCGCGATCCTCCACGACCACGTGGCGAGCTACCTGTCCGAGCTCCGCCCGATCGAGGCCGATCTCGACCGCCTGGACCTGCGCACGATGACCGGGCGAATCGACGACGAGGAGCTGCTGCGCGCCCTCGTTGCGACCCGCCTGCGACTCGCGAAGCTGCGTCGGTTGCTCGAGCCACACCGCGAGGTTTATCCGCTGCTCGCGCAATCGGAATTAGCCGTTCTGTCAGGGTCGAGCGCAGCCTCCGACTTCGAGACCTTGACCAGCCTCCTCGAGCGCACGCTCCAGGCAATGGAGACGACGCGCGAGATGATCGTCGGCTCGTTCGAGATCTACACCACGTGGACGGCCCACGCGACGAACAAGGTGATGAAGCGGCTCACGGTCGCCTCCGTCACGATTCTGCCGCCGACCCTGCTCGCCGGGATCATGGGGATGAACTCGCTGCCGGCAGCCCTCTCATCCACCTTGGCCTTCTGGATCTCGACTGCCGCCATGAGCTCGCTCGCACTCGCCACGATCACGCTGGCGTGGCTGCGGCACTGGGTCTAGCCGGAAGGCAGATCGCGTACGCCGCGTGAGGTACGCGGAAGAGTCGACATCGGGACGACGACAAGCACCTGTGGCCCGGCAACGATCCGAGTCATGAAGTTGCTGTTGCCGCTCGCCGTCGTTCTCGCTGTGTTCGCCGTGTTCAGTGGGAAGGGGCCGAGCTCCTTGGCGGATGCCGTCAAGAGGGACATCGCAAAGGTTCGCTCCGCAGCACATGCCGTGGGCAAGGACGTCAAGAGCGCCCGCTCGGCGGCACACACCGTCCAGGCGGACATCAAAGAGGCGCGCTCGAAAGCACGTGCTCTCCAGAAGAAGAAGGCAAAAGTCAGCTGGAAGCCGCCTCCGACCACACCCGCGCCGAAGCCGCCGCGGGCCGCGCCCGCCGAGAAGCCGACCGCCCCGAAACCCGCGGCCGAGTTCGATCGGATCCGTCATCGTCTCGACAAGGTCGCGTACACCTGGAACCTGTGGGCCGCGGCCTACGTGATCGAGGACGGCTGCTCGGACGACTGCTTCCGCGATTTCCGCGCCTATCTGATCTCTCTCGGCCGGGGTCCCTACGAAGCGGCTCTCCGCAATCCCGACTCGCTCGCGTCGGTGGCTCAGGACGCTGAGAACGGCGACTGGGAAAACGCGGACGACGTCGCTCCCGACGCATACTCGAGCGCGACGGGGCTCGACTATCCCCTGGACACCTCGGACCTCTCCGGCGAACCGGGCGGAAAGCCCTTCGACGAGAACAACCTTTCCGCCCTTGCCGGCCGCTTTCCGCGTCTCTTCGCACGCTTTCGCTGACGAGAACGCCTACCGTGCGAGCGTGGCGAAGACGATGTAGTTGTCGCGATGGTGACCGGTCGCCCAGTTCAGCTTGCCCGCGCACGTGACCAGGCGCAGGGCCGGAGGGCCCGTGTGAACGTAGACGCGCGTCGTCGGAAAACGACTCTTCGGGACCCGGATCATCGATCTGGCGATGAATCGAACCGTGCGGCCGTCTTGCACCTTGATCTTGATCACGGCGCCGACGGGCAGCTCGTGCAGGCGATAGAAGACGCCGGGGCCTAGCCGTGAATCGAGGTGCCCGACGATCACCGCGGCGCCTCGCTCCCCAGGCTCAGGGCCGGGCTGGAACCAGCCTGCCTCGGCGAAGTTCTTGGGTACCTGAATCGTCCGATCCGGGTTGAGACCGAGGCGGACGATCGGTGCGTCGACACCGATTGCCGGAATCGAGATGCGAACCGGAATCGGCATCTCTCTTCGAGACGGCGTCCTCGCGGCGACGAGTGACCTCCGGGCCGCCCTCCCCACGGCGGACGCCTTCACTGCCGTCGAGACGCGCTCGGCCCGGGACTCCGAAAGCCGCGCCCCAACTGCGGCGCCGACGATCAGCGCCACGGAAATCGTCGCGATCAGCAGTCGGCGCCGGCGCCAAGGCTTCGGTTTCAGTTCGCCGCTCCCCAAACGGCCAGCGATCGTATAGATCGCGAATCAGGTTCCTGTAAAGGAAGCCCCGTGCAACATGCGGCCTTGCGAGCTGATAGGGAGGCGCTATCGAGCGACGAAGAGTTCGTATCGCACGCCCCCGATGTGCCGCGTACCGTCGCTGCTAATGGTGGAGGACGGACTGACGTGAGCGGCTTGGCCGCCGCAAGCGAGGCTTATCAAGCCCAGCTCGAGCACCACCGCCTGGCGGTGATGGAGCTCGAGCTCGAGCCGGACCGGCAGGACTTCGTCGCCGAATTGGCAAAAGACGTCGAGCGGGCACGCAAAACGCTCGAGGTCGCCTGGCTGAACACCATCACGTTCGGTTCGGCGACGTGAAGCCCGTCGACTAGCGCCTTACGAGCTCACCGACGTGCGTCCGGACGACTCTCTGAACGGGGCCGTCGGCTCGATCCCTGGGTCGCCGTCGGTGCTCAAATCGAGCTCCAGAGGAAGCTCGACGATGACGTGAGTCCCTTGGCCCCGCGGGCTGATGATCTCGATCGATCCGCCGAGGGCCTCCACCCGGTCGCGGAGGCCGAGCAGACCCGATCCTGCGGCAGGCTCTGCGCCGCCGACGCCGTCGTCACGAATTGAGAGCCGCAGGCTGGCGTTCTGCGCAGCAGCCTCGATGTCCACTCCGGAGGCCTTCGCGTGCTTCGTTGCGTTCGTAAGCGCTTCCGAGATGACGTAATAGGCAGCAACCTCGATCGGCTCCGGCAGCCGCTCGTCGACAACGCGGCCGAGCTCGACGGGTAGCGCGGAACGGCGGGCGAGCGTCCGCAAGGCCGGTCCGAGCCCTCCCTCGGAGAGGATCGCCGGGTGAATGCCGCGTGCGATCTCCCGCAGCTCCTCGATGACCCGGTCGACATCGCTCGCGATCTGCCCGATCGTGCGGCACGTCTCGCCAAGCTCCGGTGGCATGGTCGACTCGGCTCGCCGTAGGTGCATGGCGAGCGTCACAAGCCGTTGCTGCGTCCCGTCGTGGAGGTCACGCTCGATCCGACGGCGCGTCTCGTCCGCGGCGGTGACGATCCGCACCCGCGAGGCCGCGAGCTCCGACCGGCCCTCGGCGTTCGCAATCGCGGTTGCGGCGAGCCCGGCGAACTGCTCCAGGCGCTGCTCGGTGTCTTCCGGGAAATGTTCCCGCACTGTCCCGGCGATGATCACTCCCCAAAGCTCCCCCTCGACGAAAATCGGCGCTCCGACCGAGGAGCGAATACCCACGTCGCGGATGATTGCCGGGATCGACCCCGTCGCCTGGACGTAGTCCTCCTTGCGAGCGGGGCGGCCCGTCGCGAGCGTGGTGGTCAGCACCCACCCGGGCTGAGGCGTTAAGCGCGTGCCCGCCCCGAGCTGATCGGCGATGACGCCGGCGCTGGCGACGATGGTCACCGTCCCGTCGGCCTCGAGCCGCTGGATCGCGGTGGTCTCCGAGTCGAGGAGGCGATCCACTTCGTCGCAAAGGGTGGAGAAGACTTCCGCCGG
>WNGO01000330.1_pt1 | contig 28848 bp, 27 predicted proteins | sample 5400511 | NCBI WGS metagenome assembly WNGO01 (sample SAMN13153380, study PRJNA577476) | soil metagenome | isolation source: 20 cm soil or saprolite under Garry oak tree replicate 2 | place: USA:California | collected 2016-06-15 | reverse complement strand
GAGCGCGTTGCTCGTTCCTTTCCACCATTCTTTGCACGACCTGATCTGACGTGAGCGGGGCCACGGCTGTCTCTTGTGCGAAAGAAACATTCGCAGGGGTTCCGGCGAGGAACAGGCACAACACCAAGCCGATCGTGGACAGCAGTTGTATTTTTCCTTGTCCGGATGTCATCGCGTGCTCCGCGTTCCCAGGTAGTCGTGCGCCGGCCTAGAGGACTGGCTTGCACGACAATCCTCCAGCTTCACCAAGGTAGCATCCTAGAGGCCGCGAAGGCGGTTGCGTGTCCGTTTATGCACACCTGCATACCTATGCCGTGGACCAAAACGCAATTCGCCAACCGATCAGAAGCTACCGCAAAGTGGGCGCCTTCTATATTGCGTGCTAACGCCTGTTATCGGCGACGCTGTAGGCGATACAGCCAAGCAGTGAGTGAACCCCTGGAGTGAGACAGTTTCATGATGCACACTTTTGGGGATTGGCCTGCCCCGCATTTTGAGACAGCAGCGAAGTTGAATCCGGGTTTTGGGTCAGGCCAAACTGCCGAATCGCGTTCGGAGAGAGTCGACGGCGGACACGTGCTGCGAAAGCAGGTGCGCTGAAAGTGCGAAAATGAGTCAAAACGTACTTTTACCGTAACAGAACCCTATGTAATTGAGGCTTCGAGGCTTACTTCGAGCGAGAAGCAGATTCCCCGAAATTGTTGGAAACATTAAAAACGCAGAGCAAAGGGTGGAGTGTTTGGAAGGAGCGAACGCGCTTGCAAAGCAGGTGCTCTCCCAGCTGAGCTACACGCCCATTCCTCAACGAATCATTCTAAAACATTTTCCATTTTCCTTCACCTGCTACCTCACGGAGCTGTGCAGGAACTGAGTCAGTTCACTCGCGCCAAACTCCCCCTTTTTTTCGTTTTCTGCGACTTGCGGGTTCCATTCGAGTCAAAACGTAGTAAAAAGGTGCAGCCGTTCCACACCCAGGCGGCAGCTCAACATGAAAGAAAAAGGTCAGTTCGCCTCGTATCCAAGTCTGCGCGAACGCGTGATTCTCGTGACCGGAGGGGCGTCGGGGATTGGCGCCGCCACTGTCCAAGAGTTTGCTCTCCAGGGTTCGCGCGTAGCCTTTCTAGACAATGACTTGAACTCTTCGTCGCAATTGATTGCTGACATTTCGCCGCGAAGTTCGCATCCACCCCTTTTTCTCGCTTGCGACTTGACCGATATAGCCGCGCTGCGAGCTGCCATCGCGCAGATCGAGGCCATTCTCGGCGCGGTCAACGTTCTCGTGAACAATGCGGCGAGCGACGACCGTCACTCCTATGCGGACGTGACCCCGGAGTATTGGGATGCGCGGATGGCCATCAATCTGCGCCATCAGTTTTTCACCATTCAAGCAGTAGCTCCGCGCATGATTGCCGCTGGCGGCGGCTCGATCATCAACATGAGTTCGATTGGATGGATGATTCCCTCAACCGGAATGCCCGTCTATGTCACGTGCAAAGCAGCAATCGTGGGCCTCACGAGGACGATGGCCCACGAACTCGGAAAATCCAATATTCGCGTAAACAGCGTTTTGCCCGGAGCAATTCTGACGGAGCGCCAACGCCGCCTCTGGTGGACCCAGCAATACGAGGCCGAAATCATGGCAAACCAGGCTCTCAAGCGCAGTTTGGCTCCCGAAGAAGTTGCGCGCCTCATCCTGTTTCTTGCTGCAGATGATAGCGCAGGAATAACCAACCAAAGCTATGTGATTGATGGGGGGTGGGTGTGACCGGCTCGCGCTATGTCAGCGCGCGGTCCAAGTGCACGTATCCGCCGTCCACGAACAGGTGCTGGCCCGTGATGTGATGCGCTTGCTCCGAAATCAGGAACAGCACCATGGCCGCGATCTCCTCCGCCTTGGTCATCCGCTTCTCCAGCGGAATCTTCGCAACAATTTCTTTCAACTTCTCCTGCGGATCGGGAAACGTCCCCAGCCATTGCTGGTACAGCGGCGTCATCACTTCCGCGGGCAGCACCGCATTCACGCGAATTCCGAAGGGAAGCAGCTCCGCGGCCCACTCGCGCGTGAGACCCAGGATCGCCCCCTTCGCGGCCACATATCCTGAAGTTCCTCCCTGCCCCGTCACCGCGGTCTTCGAGCTGATGTTCACGATCGAGCCGCGCGAATTCTTCAGCGCCGCCAGTGCATGGTGCGCAATCGCGTAGTAATGAATCAGGTTCCGCTCCAGCGAAGCCACAAATTTTTCGGTCGTGCCATTCTCGAGCCCCACGCCGTCGTTGACTCCTGCATTGTTCACCAGCGCGTCCAGCCTGCCCAATTTCTGAATAGTCCCGTCGACGACGCTCGCACAGGCTTCCGCGTCGGTGAGGTCTGCTATGATTAGCCCGGTCTCGACTCGATTCGTTCGCAACTCAGCTTGTAGCCGTTCTCCGGCTTGCTCATCGCGGTCCACGATCACCGGAATCGCGCCTTCCGCGCAGCAACCCCTCACAATCGCCGCGCCAATTCCCTTCGCGCCGCCGGTCACCAGAACAACTTTACCTTTTAAGCGCAGATCCATAATTTAGCCGCGCAAATTAAAAAACCCGCCGTCCAGCGGATAATCGGCGCCGGTAATGAAAGCCGCTTCGTCCGAACACAGGAACAACGCCAGCGAAGCCACTTCCTCCGGCTCCCCCATTCTTCCGATTGGTTGCGATTTTGCCAACTTTTCAAACATCTCCTGCTCTCGCCCCGGATAATTCTTCCGCAAGTAGTCATCCACGAACGGCGTGTGCACTCGCGCCGGCGAAATGCAATTGCACCGGATGTTGTGCTGCACGTAATCCTTGGCCACGGAATACGTCATTGCAATCACCGCGCCCTTGGTCATCGAATACGCAAACCGGTCCGCAAGCGCCGCGGACCCCGCGATCGAAGCCATATTAAGGACCACGCCGCCGCCGCTTGCCTTCATGTGCCCGATGCACGCGAGCATGCCGTTGTACATGCCCTTCACATTTACACGAAAAAGCCGGTCAAAGTCCTCTTCCGTCGTACTCTCTACAGTGCCAATGTGCGAAATCCCCACGTTGTTCACCAGTATCTGGATTCGCTCTTTCGCAAACAACTTTCCGAACGCTTCCCGGACCTGCCGCTGGTTCGTCACATCGCACGCGTGCGCCGTCGCTTGCCCGCCCGCATCGGCGACCTGTTTCGCTGTCGCTTCCGCCTGCTGAAGATTGATATCAACGATTCGCACTGCGGCGCCGTTCGCCGCGAAACACAGGGCAATCGCCTGCCCGATGCCGCTTCCGCCGCCGGTCACAATAGCGGCTTTTCCGTCGAGTCTGAAATTCTTCGCGCCGCTACTGGGGCTCTTCAGAGTGAGATTCCTCTTTTCCAAGGAATAAAATCTTCCTGGCCTTTTCCTTCGGCCTTAGTGCGGGCTTCTCCGCTTGCGGTTTGGATCACGAACTCCAGAACCTCTTCCCCCATCTGCTGGATCGTCTTCTCTCCGGAAATGATTCCGCCCGTGTCGATGTCGATGATGTCTCCCATCCGCTGTGTCAGCCCCGAATTCGTCGCCAGCTTCACCACTGGAGCGATGGGATTTCCCGTCGGTGTCCCCAGGCCTGTGGTGAACAGGACCACGCTTGCTCCTGCGCCGACTTGCGCCGTCACGCATTCCACGTCATTTCCCGGCGTGCACTGCAAATTCAGCCCCGCTTCGATCGAATATTCCGGATAATCCAGCACCGACGTCACCGGAGAACTCCCTCCTTTTTTCGCCGCGCCCGCCGATTTCATCGCGTCCGTTAACAATCCATCGCGCATGTTCCCCGGACTGGGGTTCATTTCAAATCCCGATCCCACAGCGTTCGCTCGCGCTCCGTAACTCTTCATCAGATGGATAAACCGGTCCGCAACTTGCTTGCGTCTGCTCCGGTTGATGAGTTCCTGTTCCACCCCGCACAATTCCGGAAATTCCGAGAGTATCGTCCTGCCACCGAGCGCGGCGAGAATATCCGCCGTGTGCCCGATCGCTGGGTTCGCCGACAGGCCGGAAAATCCATCCGAGCCGCCGCATTTTAGCCCGATACACAAGCTCGAAAGCGGTGCAGGCGTCCGCTGGCACCGGTTCGCTTCCACTAGGCCCAGGAAGGTGTTTCGTATAGCATCCGTCAGCATCGCAACTTCCGTGCCGCTCTGCTGCTGTTCCACAATCACCAGGGGCTTATCGAAATTCGGGTTCCGCTTCCGCAATTCCGCGCGCAGAATTCCGATCTGTGCATGCTGGCAGCCCAAGCTCAGCACAGTCGCCCCCGCCACATTCGGATGATGGATATACCCAGCAATCAGTCCGCAAAGGTTGTTCGAATCTTCCCGTGTTCCGCCGCAGCCGCCGTCGTGCAACAGGAACCGCACGCCATCCAGGTGTTCGAAAACTCGGGAACGTTGCGGTTTCGCCGTCTCTCCCGCCAGCTCGCGCGTCTTGATCTCGTCCATCCGCCCATCCGCATACAGCCGTGCCAGCTCCGCCACCTGCCGCCGGTACGCTTGCGGCGCCGCGAATCCCAACTCCTCTTCAAACGCCTGCTTCAGCACTGCAATGTTCCGGTTTTCGCAGAACACCAGCGGAACCACGATCCAGTAATTGCGTGTGCCCACCTGGCCGTCCGATCGGCGATATCCCAGGAATTCCTTCTGCTTCCACCGCGACACGTCCGGCGCCATCCAGCGGTACTCTTCCGTTTTCTCCTGAAACGCCGCAGCCTCGTGGTGAATGTTGCGCGTGGTCAGCAATCCCCCGCGGCGAATGGGCTCCATCGCTTTCCCGACGAGCACTCCATACATAATGATACGCGCGCCCACCGCTAGATCTTCCGTGGCGAATTTGTGTTTTGCTGGAACGTCTGCTTCCAGCGTGTAGGTCTGGGAGTCAAAAGAAACCTGCTCGCCCCGGCGCAAATCCGTCAGCGCGATCAGCACGTTATCTTTCGAATCGAGTTTGAGCACCTTGTTCTGCATTCAAATCCGCCCAGGAGTTCCCCTTTCGCAAACGCTTACAGCCGCCGCACTTCAATTCCCCCGCATTGTAGACCACGCCGCGCGGTTAGTCGCGCGCCGGCTTCTCTGGCCATTTTAATCTCCAAAACGCCGCGGCGTTTCTCCCCAGAACCGCCTCTCTTTCGTTCGCTGAATACTCTCCAAGACAATCCTTAACCAGATTCATGACCCGCGCATACGAAGCCGCCACCGTGCACACTGGCCAATCCGATCCGATCATCAGCCGGCTCGGCCCAAAGCATTCGAACGCCACATCCAAATAGGGCCGCATATGCTCCGGCTTCCAGCCCTGCCAATCCGCTTCCGTGACCAGGCCGGACACTTTGCAATAAACATTCGGAAAACCTGCCAGTTCTCGGATTCCGCGTGCCCATGCGTCAACCGCCCCGCTCTTGATCGGCGGCTTCGCCATATGATCCAAAACAAATCGCTGCCGCGGAAATCGCGCCACGAACTCCGTCGCCACCGGCAGGTGTCGCGTATAAATAAGAATGTCATAGGTCAGATCAAATTCTTCCAGCATCGCGATCCCGCGAAGGAAATCCGGTTGCAGCAGGAATCGCTCGTCCGGCTCGCTCTGCACAACGTGCCGAACGCCCACCAGTTTGGATTTCCCCGCGAACGATTCCAATTCGAACCGCAATCGCGGGGATCGCAAATCCACCCACCCCACCACTCCCAGGATGAACGGCGATTGTTCTGCCATTTCCAGGAGCCATCGCGTCTCTTCCACCGTCTGCCGCGCTTGCGCGGCAACGCATCCTTGAAATCCGGTGCGCTCCAATTCAGGTTTCAAATCAGCCGGAAGAAAATCCCTTCGCAGCGCCGCCATCGAGTCATCAATCCAGCCATACTCCCGCCGGTCGTAAATCCAAAAATGCTGATGCGTGTCAATGTGCATCGTTGCCGTATCCTGTTGTGTAAATCATTTCCGGTCCGGTCCAAGTCCTCCCACAACCTCCTGCCGCGACTCCCCCAATCCATCAATGCCCAGCTCCACCACGTCGCCCGCTTTCAGATACTGCGGCGGCTTCATCCCCATGCCGACTCCCGGCGGCGTCCCCGTGCTGATCACGTCTCCCGGTAGCAATGTCATGAATTCGCTGACGTAAGCGACCAGCGCCGGTACATCAAAAATCATCTTCGACGTGGAACCTCTTTGCCGGAACTCTCCATTTACCTTTAGCCACATTCCCAGCTGATTGAAATCTCGAATTTCATCTTTCGTCGCCAGGAATGGCCCCAGCGGGCCAAACGAATCCGCGCTCTTTCCTTTTACCCACTGCCCTCCGCGTTCCAATTGAAAACTCCGTTCCGAATAGTCGTTGTGCAGCGCAAATCCGGCCACAGTATCCATTGCGTTCTCTCTGTCGATGTAACTCGCTTTTTTCTCCATCACGATCGCCAATTCCACTTCCCAATCCACTTTCGTTGCATTTTTCGGGATCACCAGCGGATCATTCGGTCCCACCAGCGCGGAAGTCGCCTTGAAAAAAATAACCGGCTCTTTCGGAATCTCCATTCCACTCTCTTCCGCGTGGTCCCGGAAATTTAATCCGATGCAAACAATCTTGCTCGGCCGGCAAATCGGCGGCCCCAGGCGCACTGATTCCCGGACGCGCAGTGAGGAAACGCCTTGTCTCGCCAGCCAATTCCGAAGTTTGGCAATTCCGCCGCCCGCGAAAAACGCCTCGTCATAGTCCGAACCAAATCCGGAAACATCCAGCCGTGTTCCATCCTCAAGCAGCGCGCCCGGCTTTTCCCGGCCAGTCTCACCGAATCGAATCAGTTTCATTTCAGAGGCGCCTCAAGTGCAGGAAAGTCTACCAACGACAAGGCAACGGACGCCATGTTTTGCAATGTCGCGGAAGGGCTACCCACAAAGTGGCGGTGAGACACGTTCTACGGAGCTCTCCTGAGCTTGGGATCCATACTAAAGCGCGGGGCGTGTATTGTCGGCGCGTGAAAAAAGAAAAGTATGCTGTCGAGCTGGAACTCTTATTGCCTGAAAAAGAGTGGACCAAACCTTAATTCATGGCGAGAATGATGCCGGAAGTTTATGTGTGGGCGCTACCGCGCGGTTGCGGTTCCGCTTCGCTTTCCCCGCTGACATCCTGATTTTCCCGCGACGGCGTGCTTACTAGGCCTTGCTCATGCGTGTGTTTCCCCCTGCACTGCGGGCATATCCACAAACGGTAGTCCCTTTTGTCCAGGTCGATTTCAGCAAGATACATGGGCGTCCCGTCATCGAGGCACCGGACTGTGGGAATCACTTCCAGATCATTCTTATATCCGTTTTGGCTCGGCAGGAAGTATCCGCGAGAGATGCTGTAGTGGACGAGGCAATCAGGCTGCGGACAGGCATGTGTCGCCGTTTGCCTGGTGTTCTCCCCGCCGTTGGAAAGACTCGGCCTAAGACTCATCTCCACGTGGTGCTCGTAACAAAGGGCGCGAAGTGCTTCGCTTGGCTGGCTTGCAGGCATACAACCTCCTTAACGACACACTTCAACTGCCGAAGTCGCGGCTGCGGAACACGCTGGTTCCAATAAATTTCGAAATCCTACCCCAGTACCTGTTTTCATACGCCTGCGTCGTTCTGGTGTCAAGAGTCTGTTCAGTGAAACAATACGAAAAACGGGATAACACAATGTTAATGTGGCGCGTACTTATTCATTTTGTTTTTCGAGAATCGGGTCGATGCGCGGCGATTTCCACGCGGCCCAGCATCTTGTCGAGTTCGGCGCGGCGGTAATAGCGGCCATTCGCGATGACGGCGGCCGCCTTTTGCGTGTTGGCAATGTCTTCGAGAGGATTGGCGGAGAGAAGCACAAGGTCGGCGAATTTTCCTTTTTCGACGGTTCCAGCATGGTCCTCGATTCCAAAAAAACGGGCCGGATTGATCGTCGCGGTTTGCAGCGCCTCCAGCGGAGTGAAACCCGCGGCCACGAATCGCTGCAATTCTTCGTGCAGGCTGTACCCCGGGAAAATATGAACGCCGGCAGGCGTATCCGTTCCGGCAAGAAAAGGAACGCCGGCCTTGTGCAACGTGCCTACGACTTCGAGCTCTTTGTCGATGAATTTCTTGCGTGTCTCAAGATCATCCGTACCATAGCCTTGCGTGATTTCGTCGGTGAATCGTTTCCATGTCTTGTTTTTCCACGCTGCCGGCACATATTTCACGCGCGTGTCTTTGCTGAAGTCGCTCACATCGACGAGGTTGCCGCCGCGTTCCCACACCAGCGTAGGGCATTGCCAGGTCTGGTTCTTCGCCAGAATCGCCGCCAGCGAAGCGGCGCGCGCCGCTTCGTAAGTCGCCAGGAATTTTCCTTCCGTCTTGCCGCCTTTCAAGAAATCATCCTCGCCGGGCGAACTCCCTTCAAAAATGCCGATGAGATGCTCGAAACCTTTCATGCCCGCTTCAGACATTTCGCGCGCCCGCACGGAATCGGGCACGTGTCCCTCGAAAGGTATCTGCTGCTTCCTGGCTTCCTCGGCGATGGCGAAAACCGCCTCGCGCGGAATCAGCGATTGCAGCTTTATGAAATCCGCGCCGCGCCGCTTGAGATCCGTTACGGCGCGATGCGCATCTTCCGGTGTGGCAATCGCGACGGAACTGGGAAAGCGCGGCTTCGGTCCATCCAACATGGGTCCGGAAGTGTAAATGCGTGGCCCGGTCAAGCGCCCCGCCGCAATTTCGTTGCGCCAGGCCTGCACGATGTCCAATTCGCTGCCCATGTCCCGCACGCCGGTGACGCCGTTGGCAATGAAGAGCGGCAGCGAAATGTCCCGCGCATCGGGAAACCAGTCGCCAAAAACCAGATGCACGTGCATGTCCCACAGCCCGGGAATCAGGAAAAGGCCGCGGCAGTCTACGATCGGCGCGTTTCGCGGATACTTTGCGGACTTACTTGGGCCGACATAGGCAATGCGATCGCGCTCAAGGATTACGGTTTGATCCGGCTGCAAAGCGCCCGTGCGAACGTCAACAACCGTCACATTCTTGAGCACCAGGAGATCGGTCGCCGCGGGATTCTGCGCCTGGCTCGCCGTGCCAAAACTCAGGCAGATCAGAAGAACAATGCAGAAGCACGGCTTAATGAGTTCACGTGTTTTCATCGAGCGAATACTAACTGCTTTCCTCACAGAGTTCACCTGTAAGAATCCCCTCGTGCATATGTTCTTTGCTCGTTGGAACTACGCTCCATTCTACTGCGCCGTTTTTCCAGCCCGGAGTATGATGAAAGTAGGCCCCGTCCAAGAGACGCAGGATCCGGAGAAGTCCAATGCTCAAGACAATGTTCAAAACAACTCGCAAACCAGTGATTAAAGCGGTCGCCATTTGCGGAACCCTCTTGCTGGCCGCGAGCGCAGTCCTTGCTCAAGAAAAACAAGCTGAAGCGGCGGCGAAGCCAATGCCGATGCAGCACGAACATCACGGATTCATGCAGGAAGGCATGCACCACGCGGTTGCGAAGGGCGTTAAGCTCGATCCGAATTTCGACATGGCCACGCATACAATCACGCTCCGCGTCGGGCCAATGAATTTGCCGGCGCACACCTCGCACATGAAAATGCCGCAGCCGCCGGACCTGATTTGGACGATGCCCCTTGATGGCTGGCTGCTGGCGTATCATCCGAAGCTCGTGGATGCCAGCGGAAACGCCGTGCCGGGAACGGTGCTGCATCACGTGGCGTTCTGGAACGAAAATCGCGCGGATTTTCTGTGCCCCAATAAGGAAGAGCACATTTTCGGAGCGGGAAGCGAATTGACGGACTGGGCGGAAGTTCCGGGCTACGGCTATCGCGTGCAAAAAGGCGAACAGATCCGCATTGAGACGATGATGTACAACCCGACGGCCACGTCGTATGACAAGGCGTATCTCGAAGTCGCGATTCCCTTCCAGGATGCGAGCGATGCTGCTGCGCAGCGAAAAAATGTTTATCCCGCGTGGATGGATGTGGCGGCGTGTGGAAATTCCGGCTATGACCTTCCGGCGGGAAAAAGCGAAAAGACCGGAACCGTAACGGTGAAATACGACGGCGTGCTGCTCGGAGTGGGCGGGCACCTTCACGATTACGGGAAGCAAATTGTGCTGCAGGATATGTCGCGCAAAGAGACTGTGGCGACACTCGATGCCAAGGCGGACGCCGAAGGACATCTTGAATCCGTGCCGGTGAAATTGTTCGTGCAAGAGGGCGGATACAAATTCGCGGAAAGCGACGTCCTGAAAATTTCCGCGACGTATGACAATCCGACCGGCAAGCTGCTGCGCGACGGAGCGATGGGGATTGCCGTTGGCTACTTTGCCGCCGCGGATGAAACGAAGATGGAGGCGCTGCGGCGGAATTCGAAAATGCCGCACGACATGGCAGGTATGTCGCACGATCGCTGAGAAGAACGAAGTAGCGACGTAAAGAGGTAATGAAGTAAGGAAGGCCAGCGGAGCGACTAGAGGGGACCACCTCCGACAAGGTCGGGGGCGCGCGGGAATAGCAGCGCCACCCCCCGGGTGTTTTGGGCGAAGCGTTCGGAATCCCTTGAAAACAAGAGAGATAGCATTTTGCACATTACAAAAGAGTTCGCAAGAGTGGGAACGGGGAGCCATTGAACTTGCGGCTACAAGAACAGACAAAAGCCGGAGAGGGCACGATGTTCCGGCTGCTGCCCGGAGTCTCCGATAGCGTGCCTCTACTGGATGCAATCGGTGGGCTAAGCCACTCTGCGGGCGGATTTTTCGAGAAGTTCGTGAATGAGGGTCTGGTAGGGTTTGGATTGTTTGGCGGCCATACGGCGGAGCTGGCGAAGCAGCTGCGGCGCGATGCGAATGGCGATGAGCTGTTTCGCGTTCCCCGAAGCGGGGCGGCCGACTCTGCGGGCGCGGCGCAGTTCGGCATCGGTTGATTCCGGGATGTCGGAAAAGTCGAGCTTGCTATCCGGCATAGGCTTGGCGTTTCTTGCGTGTCGCCTGGCGCGCGCTGATGATGCGAATGATTTCTTTGCCATCTTTCAGCCTCCTGGGCGTGTAAATGGCGATCAGAATCCGGCCAGTGACCGAGCTCCCAAACGCTTGGAGCAAAATTCAGCGTCGGAATGCCCGGGATCCTCCCAGTCGAGGGCTTCGGGGTCACCGAAGACAGTGGCGGCTTCCTCGAAGGACACGCCGTGTTTCTTCAGGTTGCTCAGGGCTTTCCGGGCGTCCCAAGAGAACACATTAGTGTATATACGCTAATTCAGGAAGGATGTAAAGGGGAGGCTGACAAATGCGGAAGGCCTGGGCACCACATTCCTCAGGCGCTGAAGCCCCAATTGAACGAGGCGGCAAATGTTGGAGCTAAAGCTCCGACCCCCAGAGGTGGCCCTCCGCTCGTTCGAGATCGCGCTTGCAGCTTTTTCATCGCACTTGCCAAATGGGGGAGGGTTTGTTATTCGAGACGGTGGAGTAAAGTAATCACTGGGGGACGGGCCCGAGTCATGGATGAGATAACCAAGCAGGCCGCACAGGAGTACCTGGCCGCAAAACTGACCGAGGAAGAGCGGCTTTACGAAGCGCAACAGAACCAGGCGTTGGCGGTGGCGAAATCTCCATGGGTCTGGAAAAGCGTGAAAGATTCGATTTTCGAGAAGTGCCGCGAATGGAATGGGGTGACGCAAGAAGAAACCTTGACCTGCAAGGAAACGGCGATGGGAGACATACGGATCTGGTGCGCGGCGCGAAAACAACAGATGATGGTGCATTACGATTCCAGGAAGCTATTGATCACGGTGAGGAACGGCGGGCGGCTGGAACACGAAAAAGACGTGATCCTGCACATCGAGGGATACCGTACAGGCCCCGAACGGAGCGACCGGGCGATCCGGCTGACGCGGAACGAGCAGCCTGTGAACATTGACATGTTGATCGTGGGGGAATTGCGCGTTTTGACCGGCATGAGCCGGCAAAGAAAATAGGGGCCGGAGTCCGATTTCCGCGGAACAGAGAAACGCGGAAAAGAATGGCGACAAAAGTCGCCCTTACAAGCGCAAAAGCGCAATTTCGAAGAGCAGGCACCCGATAAAAAGAGAATCCAAAGGCGATTCGATGCAAATTTGAGGGAGTGGAAATTTTCGCGCAACCTGAGGCAACACAGGCGCATCGCATGGGGAGGTAGAAGACAAGAAGGACCTGTCAGAGCTGTGTGACTGCGCAGTTCTGGCCCAGTTCTTGGCTTCCGCCTCCCCAGCTCCATCCTCAGCCGCCATCCCTGCCCGTTACGCCTAGCTCATCCAAACCAGGAGGGTTGTATCATGCAAACCGTGAGAAGAGCTGTAGTTGTCGTGTGCGCCGTGCTGGTCACTATGATGCTTGGGGCCATACTCGCCCCGGGCGCCAGAGCAGACCAGTGGGACAAGAAAACCATCGTCACCTTCAGCGATGCAGTGGAAATCCCCTTACAGGTCCTACCAGCGGGGACGTACATCTTCAAACTGGCCGATAGCCCGACTGACCGGCACATCGTGCAGATCTGGAATGCCGATGAGAGCCAAATCCTGGCAACGGTTATGACCATTCCGAACTGGCGGATGGAAGCCCCGGACAACTCCATATTTGAGTTTGACGAGCGGCCCAGCAAGTCGCCGCAGGCCCTCAAAGTATGGTTTTATCCGGGAAACAACACGGGGGAGGAATTCGTCTATTCCCGGTATTCCTACACGCGTTCTAATTCCTACAACCGATAGGAGCAGTGCGCTCCCTAGGTGAACCGGCGGATTGCCGGTTCGTCTAAATCACAAGCGGCGGGGCTTCCACGAGAAAGAGTGGAGCCCCGCCGCTTTTTTTCTTGGCGGCACATGATTCCTCCACAAGGACAGCGCTGAAGAGCGGGCCCGGCAAGCCCCGCCACTACAAATGCAAAATTAGGGCGAGCGAACGAGGGACGCGCTAAAGCGCGCCCCTACATGCGGAACTTGAAGAGTGCGGGCGCGGGCCAATGCGGATCTTGCCGCTTCGCATTCCAGGGGCATAAGCTGCCGTGGAACTTGGTTATTGGTTACAGGGGTTATAGGGGACGTCGGGAGAAATATCAATGGCGCACAGCAATGGCAATGGAATTCGAGATTCAGTTTTGCAGGCGATCGGCAACACGCCTGTGATCAAGCTGCGAAAAGTCGTATCGCCGTCGATGGGGGGAGTTCTCGTAAAGCTGGAGTACTACAACCCCACGGGTTCTTACAAAGATCGCATGGCGCTGGCGATGATTGAAGGCGCGGAGGCGCGCGGCGAGCTGCGGCCGGGGATGCGCGTGGTCGAGTGGACGGGAGGAAGCACGGGATCGTCTCTTGCAATGGTCTGCGCGATCAAGGGCTACCAGTTCACGCCCATTTCGTCGGACGGATTTGCGAAAGAAAAGCTGCAGACGATGCGTCTTTTTGGCGCGGACCTGGAGATTTTCCCGGCCGAAAACGGCAAGCTGGTGCCGGAGCTTTACCAGAGAATGAAGAAGCGCGCGGAGGAGTTGGCGCAGCAGCCGGGCACGTTTTACACAGACCAGTTCCATAACGCGGACGCGATTCGTGCGTACATGGGAATCGGCACGGAGCTGGTCGAACAGGCGGGCACCGGCCTGGCGGCGTTTTGCGGCGGAGTGGGCACGGCCGGCATGATCTCTGGAGTGTCGCGCGCGCTGAAGGAAGCGGGATGCAAGGCGCGCGTTGTGGCGCTTGAGCCGGCAACGTCGGCGGTGCTCACCACCGGGAAAGGAGGGCCGCACCGCGTCGAGGGGATCGCGGCGGGATTCCGTCCGCCGCACCTGAAGGACGGGGTCTTTGACGAAGTGCGGACAGTTGAGGAACCCGCGGCGCGCGAGATGGCGCGACGGCTTGCGAAGGAGGAAGGAATATTCGCGGGCACGTCGTCCGGCCTCAACGTCACGGCTGCGCTGCAACTGGCGCAGGAGCTCGGGCGCGGGAGTATCGTTGCGACAGTGGCGGTGGATACGGGTTTTAAATACCTCGCGGGAGATCTATATCAAACGTAGGCGCATATCCTGGAAAGGTTCTTCGTGGCCAGAGGAAGAAGGCCTCAGGCCTGAAGGCCTGAGCTACAGCAGTGTTACTCGGCCCCGCCGAGGGGGAGGAAGTATTGGGTGCCCTTGACGGGCTCCTGGAGGCGCTTGAGGAGGAGCTGGAGGTCGTCGCTGCGCTCGACGAAGTCGATGTCTGAAGTGTTGATCACCAGAAGGTCGGAGGCGGCGTAGCGGAAGAAGAAATGTTCGTAGGCGCGGGCGACTTCCTCGATGTATTCCGGGGCGATGTGGGATTCGTCGCGGGAAGCTTTTTTGGCGATGCGGGCGCGCAGGACTTCCGGCTTGGCCTGGAGATAGATGACCAGGTCGGGAGCGGGAAGGTCGGCCGTGAGGGATTCGTAGTAGCGCTCGTAGAGCTTGAGTTCGGCGTCATCGAGATTGAGGTTCGCGAAAATGCGGTCCTTCTCCATGAGGAAGTCAGAGAGGACCGGGCCGGGAGCTTCGACGGCAAGGGCTTCGCGAAGGCGCTTCTGGCGCTCAATTAGAAAATACATCTGGGCGCGGAAAGCAGAGCCGGGCTTGGCTTTGTAAAAGTCGGTGAGAAAGGGATTGTCCTCGCAATCGTAAATGCGGCGGGCGTGGAGGCGCTCGGCCAGGATGCGGGCGAGCGTGGTTTTGCCGACGCGCAGAGGGCCCTCAATGACGATAAAGCGGGGAGGTTGGGGGCCGCGCTGGGGGATGCGAGCGCGCTTGGCGGCGGAAGAGTCGTTGCCGGGCATCGTTTCGTGTAGTCCCGGGGTGGCCGGGATCAGAGGCGGATTATAACAGAGTCGCGGCGGAGTTTTGGCGCACTTTAAGGGGCCGGAGGGGCGATACGGAGGAGCCAAGAATGTAAAAACATTTTCACATTTGTGGACTAGTACTGCCGTTTGAAAAAGGGCAAACGGAGGGGCTAGCGAGCCGTACTAATCAGAATGAGACCAATAGGCCAGTGCTGCCTGCCCTTTTGACCAGTAAAGTGGCCGTATTGCGAGTGGGGACGGACTTGCAACACCCACAAGCAATACTGAGGTGGCCGATGGTCCTTGCAACGCTGCTCCTGATCTGTGCAATGCCGCACGCGGACGACACGGCGAAAGTGGTTAACGATTCGCCCGCAGTGGTTTCCGATACGGCGGCAAAAGAACCGATTCTGGTGGCCTCCCTGCCCTCCGCGCCAGCACCCAAAGTGAAAGCCGACCTGGAGCCGATCGCCCCGAACATTACTCCGAACCCGGCAGGACAGCCCTTTTTGGCGGTGAAGCCGGTGATCGTGCGGCCCCGCGAAACGCCCCGGCAGAGAAAGATCTGGTATGGGCTGGCGCTGGCAGGGCACAGCGGCGCGGCGTTTGACGCCTGGTCCACGCACCGTGCGGTGGCGGGTGGCTACGGGCAGGAATCGAACCCGTTCCTGCGCCCGTATGCAGGTTCCGAAGCGATTTATGCGGCGACGCAAGTGAGCCCGCTGGTGATGGACTTAATTGGCAAGCGCATGATGGTCAGCCGGCACGGCTGGGTGCGAAAGATTTGGTGGCTGCCGCAGGCGGCGGGCGCGAGCGTTTCGTTCATGTCAGGCGCGCACAACGTCGGCGTGGTGCACTAAGAGTTCCCCCAATCCCCCGAAGCGTCCCGGTGACCCTCCTCACCGGGACGCTTTCTGATTTTAGGATGACGGTTAGAAATTGACTCGCAGGCCGAACTGAATCCAGCGCGAGCCGGTGTTGCGGTTCGCGGGGATCAGTTGAGTGTTCACGACTCCGAAATTCGCAAGGTTCGTGGTGTCCAAGACCGGGTCGAGGAACGTTGGCTGGTTGCAAAATTTGAAAAGTCAAACGAATACTCGATCCCGAGATTCTCACGAATCTTGGTGACTTTTCCGAGACGCAGGTCAAGGTTTTTGAACCAGAAGCCTCGCAGCGGCCGAGCGCGGCCGGTTGAAGTGTCGGTGGCCAAGAGGATAGGACGGAACTGCTTCGACGCCGCCGAAGGATCAGTGAAGTAATTGAGGCCGGATCCTCCGGTTTTAGGATCACTATTAGTACCGACGCCGTTCGAACCAGAGACTCCTGAGTGCACGCCACCGTCGAGGGAGCTGGGATCGACGAGCGGTATTTCGCCGGTCGGGAAAGCAAAGATTGCGCCACTTCCAAAGACCTGATTGCTCTCCGTTACCAGATGGAATTCCATTGCTAAGCCGGACCACGCCTGCAGTGTACCAGCCACCGATGAACCCTGTTGATGGCCTCATGACTGCTGCCGAGGCGGTGTCCGCGGCCAAGGGGCAAGTCATAGTTGAAGGTTGCATTGAGGACGTGAGTACGGTCGAAGAATGACGACCCCTACTCGATGCTTAGATTGAAGCTGGTGGCGTAGTAGCTAGCCGAGTTTTGCACCGCCCCAACGGTGTCCAGGGACTTGGAGAAGGTGTAGTTCATATCGTAGAGCAAACCGTGCCAGGACCGATTGCGGAGTGTTACGATCAGCGAATGGTAGTTGGAGTAGTCCTTGTGCGAACGCATGAAAAGATCAAAGACTTGAAGATTGTTGAACCTCGGCAGTCCATTGATTAGGCGCGCTGAGAGAGGGGCGGCGCTCCACGCGTCACCCCTTCCCAGAGTTCCTATCTGGAAACTACGAGGAGGACGAAGGAGCCAGCCTTCATTTTGCCGCGGCGTTCGCCTGGAGCGGGCGGATCGAAATCCGCGGCCGGGAGAAAGATGTTGTGAGTCTTGAGGTCTAGGCCCATGGTTCGGGCGCTGCGCCTGGTCGGAACATTTTCGACGACGGTAAATTTGTCGGGCGAGTCTTCGTGGATGACGGTGAGATTGCCATCGCCGCAGGAGGCGAAGGCGTAACCCGTCGAGGGATCGAACCCGGCGGCATCCGGACCTTCGCAGATGGTGGGCGTGGCGACGACCTTGCCGGTATCTGCGTTCACGATGGCCATCACTTTTTCGTCGCAGACGGAAAAGAGGCGGCGATTCGCGACGTCCATAGCGAGCCCGGAAGGCGATTTGCACGGCGCGAGCGGCCAGTGGTGGAGCTCCTTGAGGCTCTGCGCGTCGAGATGATAGAGGTCGGAAGTATCTTCGTTGTTTACATAAATAGTTCCCTTGCCGTCAGCGGCGGCGAATTCGGGCTTGCCATTAAGGGGAATCGTGCCGGCAATGGAGCCATCGGCGGCGTTGATGGCGGTGGCGTTTTTGCCGCGGCCGTTGAAGGTGAAGACGCGCTTGGAGACGGGTTCGTAGAGGATGGCGTCGGGATTGCCGTCGGTCTTGGCCGTGCCGATGGGCTTCAACGTTTTGAGATCGAAAATGGTGACACTGTCGGCGCGGCCGTTGCTGGTGAAACCGCGGCCGAGGCTGGGAGCGATGGCGATTCCGTGAACGCCCTGCGTGTCCGGAATGTCGCCAACGACGGCGTAGGTGTCTGCGTCGACGACGACGACGTGCGTGCCGCACGAGACATAAACGCGGCGGGCGTCACTGTCCACGTAGACGTAGTCCCAGCCACCGTCGCCACCCACAGGGATTGTTTTGATGACGTGATAACCGGAACCGGCCGGAGGCGGCGTGGCGGCGCCCAAGAATGCCACAGCAGAAAAGATAATCGTAACCGCGAGCGAGCCGAGGATGGTGAGGAGGGTGAAACGTTTGCGCATAGTCTTTTCTCTCTTTGACTTTCTATCCCTTGCTTGAGACTGGGTGCACCCACTTATATAGCGAAGAAGATAAACGCAACATAAATTCGCGGGTCCGTCCGTCTACGGCTTGGACTTGTGTTGTTCGAACCAGCCGGCAATGTACAGCATTTTGGCGATGTGATGGCTGGGACGGCGGCCGATACCATGAGGCTCTTCGGGAACACGGACGAGAACAGTGTCAACGTTCAGGAGTTTGAGAGCTTCGTAAAATTGCTCGGCTTCGGAAATGGGCGTGCGATAGTCGGCCTCGCCGGTCATGACCAATGTGGGCGTCTTTACTTTGGCGACAAGATTGGTGAGCGACCGCTGCATGTAATTGTCCGTGCTGTCCCAGGGAAGGCCCGGGAACCAGTATTTGGTAATGAATGGAATGTCGGACGTGAGCGCAAAGCTATACCAGTTGATGACCGGATATAGCGAAGCCGCGGCGCGGAAACGCTCGGTGTGTTCGATGGTCCAGCAGGTGAGGACGCCGCCGCCGCTGCCGCCGGTGACGAAGAGATTGTTGGTGTCGATATAGCCTTTGGCGATGACGGCGTCGACGCCGCTGTTGAGGTCGTAGAAATCGTCGCCGGGATAGGCGTGATGGATGAGATTGGCAAAGTCTTCGCCGTAGCTGGTGCTGCCGCGGGGATTTATGTAGAGAACGACATAGCCTCTGGATGCCAGCACCTGTTTTTCGAAATCGAAACGGTCGCCGTAGTCAGCGAAGGGACCGCCATGAATTTCAAGAACGAGAGGATACTTTTTGGAGGGATCGAAATCCGGGGGATGGACGATCCAGCCCTGGACCTTACGATTGTCTTTTGAGGATTCGAACGAAATCTCTTCGACGTGGCCGGGTTTATTTTGCGTCAACAATTCCTGATTCAAAGAGGTGAGGACTTTCATCGCGCCCATATTGGAGATGGCAATGTCGCCGGGATTGTCCGGACGGCCATAGGTGAGGGCGATCATGCCGGTGCGGGACAGGGAAAAACTGCCGCTGCCTCCAGCGCCCAGTGTGGAAGCAAGATGTTCGGCGATTCTCTTGGAAACGCCGCCGGCTATGGGATAGAAACCTATCTTGGAATCGCCCTGATCGTCGTAGCGAAAATAAACGCCGCTGTTGTCAGGAGACCATTGGGGATCCTGGATATCCCGATCGAGTTTATCGGAGATGGAATGCGGATTGGTGCCATCGCGATTCATGAGGTAGAGCTTGGTGGTTTGATGGCCTTGGTAGCGGTCATCGTAGCCGGTGTAAGCGATGAGTTTTCCGTCGGGAGAGACGGCGGGAGAATTGTCTGGGCCTTTGCGATTGGTGAGAGGGCGAAGCGAGCCATCGGCCACGCTAAACTCATAGACTTCATCGTCGAAATACTCGTGATCGGATTCGGGATGGCGGTTGACGGAGACGATCAGATACTTGCCATCAGGCGTCCAAGAGGCGCGAGAGGGGCCGAATTCGTTGCCACCATTGGGGAAATTTCCGTTGGAGACCTGACGCGGGGCACCGCCTTCACTGTCGACCACGAAGATTTGCATGAAGCCGGGCTTGAGGTAACCCGCGCCGTTGAAGCGATAGACCAAGCGATTGTAAGCCGCTGGGGGGTCAGCCCATTTCGCGCCGGAAGGCGGAGCCGGCAGATCGGCAATGTGCGGGCCTTTCCCAAGAACGAGCGAGGAGAAAGACAACATTTTTCCGTCGGGCGACCAAGCGATAGCGTCGGGGGCCTGGTCGAGATTGGTGACGCGCGCGGTCTGGCCGGTGTCCATCCAGCGAATATAGAGCTGCTGTTTGCCGTCGGCGTCGGAAAGATAGGCAAGGCGCATGCCGTCCGGGGACCAGCGCGGAGAAACGTCGCTCCGATTGCCGCTAGTGAGCGGGCGATGGTCGGTTCCGTCGGTATTGATGATCCAGAGATTCGAGTAGCGCTTGTCGGTCATGGGATCGGCGAAGCGGCGAACGTAGACGATGCGCTTGCCCTCGGGAGAGATTTGCGGGTCGGTGGGGAGCTGAATCTGGAACTCATCCATGGCGCTAAGTTTGTGAGAAGCATCCTGCGCCCAGACCTTGCGGCTGGAAGCAAGAGCCAGAGTTGCAATGAGAAGAGCGGCGACGATGCGCGCTTTGCGTGTCATAGGAAAAGAGCCTCCTCGCGGGGCGAGTAAACAACGCGAATGGCGCGATGTCAAGGTGATGGGAGGTTGAAACTTTGGATATGAGTCGAGGGATTTTTTTACTTTCGCTTGCGCCTTGCTGGATTGGCAGGGATTAGAAGCATTCAAGGGATCTCTCGTTGCGGCTCTGATTCGGGATGAGCGCTGGATAAGGCCATCGCCAAAATCATGCTGAAGACGAGTGTGCTGGCAGTTCGATACGGTCCAGTGTCCAATCGGGCTCACATAAAAACCTTAAGGGACAAGAGGCCGGTTGAATCAGGCGGCCTCAAGGCTTCCCTGGATCGGTGAACCCGGTATTCCCCCCATCGACAACGAATAGTCGAAGTGCTACATAATCCCTGTCAGCCCTCGTCCTCCATTTTTCGGTTAGGCAGGTGCCTGTGACTTTGCCCACAACACCGCTTGCTCGCACGAAGCAGAGCCGGGATTCCTCTTTTGCCCCTGGACCGAGGCAGATCCTTGCTGCGTTGCTATTATTACTTTTTCCCACGCTGAATCGCGCCCAGGCAGTTCCGCAAGAGAAAGAGGGGGCATCCCTTGGCTCTTTGACCAGCGTCGGGGAGGTATATGTAAATGATTCTCCTGCGCCTGCCGAAATCACGATTGTCGCCGGCGACAGGGTGCGTGTTGGAGCCTCCGGCTCCGCTACCTTTAACATGAGCGGAAAAGGCTGGCTCAAACTCTCTCCGCGCAGCCAAGTCCTGTTCTCCAGCAAATACGAATATACGGCTGAATTGGAGGCAGGAACCGTGGTAATGAATTCCGTCAGCGGACCCAACGGGTTCACGCTCCGAATTGGAAACGACGTGGTGGTTGCTTCCTCGAAAGAGCGCGCCGCGTTGGCGTCTATTGACAGGGCCCCGGATGGTTCTTTCGTTGTAGCATGTTCAGAGGGACCGGTAGGCGTACTAACCTTGCTAGGGGCATCGGGGCAGTTTCTCCAAGTTGGTCAAGCCGTGAGCGTTGCCCTAAACGGCGAATTATTTCCGGTGGAGCGGCAGGCTTCTGCGACTGCGAGATCGACCTCGGTGGCACAAAAGCGCAAGAATAGCCGTAAAGTATGGGGCTTTCTAGGGCTCGCCGTAGCTGCCGGTGCAGCCGGAGCCGCAGCTGCTCTAAGTCATCACGGTGGCGGAAGTCAGACCGTTACTCTCGCTGCTCCCTAGGAGCAGCGCTCGGGCCTCTAAAATCATGGCGCGGGACCTGACACCCTGGTTCACTTTCTAACTGGATCGCCACGGCACACCGGGCAGGTGGCCTCTTCGGGTCTCCCGAAGGCATCGAGCGCACGACTGTTCAATTCTTGGAGGCTGGAGGATTCACCAGCCGGAAGTTAACTACGATGTCTTGCTCTGTTTCTACCGGTTGCCCGGCGAGCAGGGTTTGCGCGTAATGCCATTCGCGAATCACGCTCGTTGCCGCCTTCGCCAGTAAGCTTGGGCCACTTATTGGCTCGGCGCTCTGCACGGTTCCATCGCGGCCGACAACAACGTGCAGTTTTACAGTCCCTTCGACGCCCTGACGCTTGGCTTCTTCAGGATAGACCGGCTCAACGCGCGAGGTGGCGCGGCCGATCTGCAGGCTGCTGCCAGCGTTGCCTTCTGTGAACTGATGTCCGGTGGAATGCGGATCGAAGGATAGGGATCGGTGATTACGGTGTTTTGCGCGGGTTGGCCAGGGGTACTTGCTACGGATTGGCTTCGGGCATTCGCCGGGGCCGGATTCGGCGCGGCAGCAACGGCGTGTTCAGGAAGCTTTGCAAGCGGGCTCTTTAACAGGGGGCTTTCCGTGCGGCGAACGGCGTTATTAACGGCAACAGTCCTCGCAGCGGAGCGCTCGCCGCTGCGCACTACCGAACCTTTCACATCGCGTCTTGCTGGAGCCGGCGCAGGTTGAACGGCTGGTGAGCCGCTAACCTACAATTGCAGAGCGGGCGCGTCTGTAGTTTTGTTGGCGGGAAGGGCTTCTTTCAGCAGAGGGGGTTTGTTTAAGCTTTTCGTATTCTCTGCGATGAATCCAATCACTTCATGCCGAATGGCAGGCGACGCAGCAATCCATCTTATGGCCAACCATGCTACCGCCGCCAACGCTAAGACGGCGGCGAGGCGCGTCAACTGATCGGATAGTGCTGTTGAAGTTCCCGTATGAAATGCAGGCCTTGACAGCGGGTGTATCTGCGGGCTTGGGAATCTTCAGCTTGGGAATGTCCGGTATCGCCGGGGGGGATGGCAACGGCATCGGGAAAATCTACAGGCTTAGGAATCTTGTGCCTGCGAGTTTTCGGTATAGTCGCGTGGATCGCGGCATCGGGAGCTCAATGGTAGAGCATTCGGCTGTTAACAGAGAACTTCAAATCACATAACTCGTTTCTCTGGCGTCAGTTAACAGCTCCGGGACCATCCCCAAACACCTTTTTCTTGTCCCCACGATGTCCCCAATATTGCTTCCGTCCATCCTTCCACACCCCGGCATACGCCAAATCCGGTCCAAAGTGCAAGTTCTCGTGACGGAGTAAGATGTTTGTTTTGGGAAGCGGTTGATAAAATTCGCCCATGAGCACAATGAGACCGAGGAAAGTTTAAGAAAGTGGCCGTAGATCGGGTTGTAGGCTGGCGTCGAGCGATGTGTCAGGGTGATCTTTCCCGCTGTTCCCCGGCAAGCAGAAAAGAACCAAAGCGGGGCATCGAAGTGAATCCATGGCCGAAACGAGAGCGACGCTGCCGATTATACGCTTGTCGGCTTTATTCGATTTTCCGGCTGTGCATCACAGCAACCGATCCTCCCGGCGAAACTCTTCCATACGAGTGATCGTCGCAAGCGTCATTACCTCATCGGCCGTGAGATTGCGAAAGCCGTGACCGCGTAAACCGATTGCTGCTACTCTCTGCAATTCTTCGTCGTTGAGTCCGCCGAAAGTAACGGAAACGTTGTAGCGCTTGGGTTGGTCACCATCAACCACGGTTGCATATGAGGTTGCACTAAACAGATTGCATAGATCGCGCGCCGAAGATGTCTTGGGGCTTAGAATCTCCATAGGCAGAACGACATAAGAAGTCCCAAAGAGCGAAGGTGCGTTCGGGCTCCGTGGCTTTCTTTCTAAGAATCGTCTAAGAAAGGAGAGTGGCACAGCTGACCTACCTGTTGCGCATTGGATTCATTATAGTCCTCTCAAGAGTCATACGAGCCCTCCAAGCGTTGATGAGTAAACAGTAGCCGACAATCCGCCCGTAACCTCATCTTTATGCTTCCCAGAACTCCGTTTGCGCAGGTATCGTAGCTCGGGCCGCGCTCTTCTCGGAAGGAGGATGGGATGCTTTTTCTAAGACGCCAACTGCTTCGAACTCTGTCATTTGCTTTCGGGTCGAGCTTCATGTGGAATCGGAACCAACTCGGCATCGCTGCGCAGACGGCCATACAACCAAAGGTCTCGCCTCCCCCTGCGGGGGCCGTTGTTCGCGGTGGGATTGCTGGAGGAACGGAAATGGAAAAAGTGACCGGAATCGGAGGATTCTTCTTCCGCGCCAAAGATCCGAAAGCGTTGGGGCTTTGGTACCAGCAACACCTGGGGATTTTGACGATACCAACGACCTCCGAGGAACACGGGTGGCAGCAAGAGGCAGGACCAACCGCTTTCGCTCCTTTCAAGGAGACGAGCGATTATTTCGGGGATGCCCAGAAGGTTTGGATGGTGAACTTTCGAGTGCGGGATCTCGACAAAATGGTGGCCCAGCTACAAGCTTCGGGAATCGCGGTCAAGATTGACCCGCAGTCTTATCCCTACGGCCGGTTCGCTCGCCTGCATGACCCTGAGGGGAATCCGATCGAATTGTGGCAGCCTAAGGTTCCAGACACTAAGGGCTAGGTCGCGAAACAGTTCAGGACTGTTTCTGAATTCTTCCTGAGTTACGGGCAACTCTGAAGTAACGCGATTAGGTAAGGGTGGCCGACCATCCGTCCACAATTGCGATGTTCGCTTGACGCCGATCATTTGGCCTATAATCCGCCCATGCAGCAAATCATCTCGATCGTTTCCCGCGTATTCATCCTTGTCCTGGCCGCTACCGGTAGCGTGTTCGCCCAGGCCAATCCCGACTGGACAGAGCCGTTCCCACCGTTTCGCATCGCAGACAACTTGTATTACGTCGGGAGTAAAGGGCTGGCAAATTATCTAGTCACAACACCGCAAGGGAATATCCTGATCAACAGCGACCTGGAAGCCAATGTGCCACTGATTCAGGCGAGTATTGAGAAACTCGGATTCAAGTTCAAAGACACAAAGATTCTTCTGATCAGCCACGCGCACTGGGATCACGACGCCGGGAGCGCGATGATCAAAGAGATTACCGGCGCGAAGTACATGGTAATGGATGCGGACATTGCCGTGGTCGAATCTGGCGGCAAGACTGATTTTGAGTACGGCAACAGCCCTACTACTCTCTATCGGCCTGCCAAAGTGGACCGCGTATTGCACGATGGTGACGAAGTGAAACTTGGTGACGCGGTACTCGTTGCGCATCTCACTCCAGGGCATACCAAAGGCTGTACCACGTGGACGGTGCAGGTTACGGATCGCGGCAAGGCCTACAACGTGGTTGTGCTCGGCAGCCCCAACGTGAACCCGGGCTACAAGCTCGTCGACAACAAGGCTTACCCGGAGATCGCCGAAGACTACGAGCGCATGTGGCGCGTTCTGAAGTCACTGCCATGCGATATTTTCGTCGGTGCCCATGGCAGCTACTTCGGACTCGAGGAAAAGTACGCTCTCATGAAAGAGGGAAGCCCGAACCCTTTCGTCGATCCGAGTGGCTACAAAAAGTGCATTGCCCAAAAGGAACAGGTTTTCCGCGCTGAATTGGCAAGGCAGAAACTCGCCGCCCATTGAAAGGCTGTCCGAGAGAGAAAGTTGGGATCCCCTTCGATTGCGGCGAATAACGCTGGTGCTTTCGCCCGGCGCTGCCTGTAGTGGCGAGTGTTGGCGAACTCGAACCGATTGCGGGTGGATGACGGGCAACCCTGAAGTAATCCCAAGGTAAGGGTTGCCGACGAATCGGCCAGAATCGTCGCATCCGTTGCAGACCGATGAACGAATGGACGGCACCGGCTGGCTGCCCTGCCGCGTGGTCCCCTTCGAGGGCGCGGGCGCGTTGCGTGTGGTTGGTCCATCCACTGGCGCGTGTGTAGCGGCAAAGTGGTCACCGGACGGCAAGTGGATGTACTTCAGCAGCAACGCCGGAGGTAGCAACCATTTATGGCGTCAGGAGTTTCCCGACGGCAAGCCCGAGCAACTGACCAATGGCGTCACTGAAGAAGAAGGCATCGCCGTCAACCCCGATGGGAAGTCCTTGATTACCGCTGTAGGCATGCGCGAGAGCACCGTGTGGATCCACAATCGCAACAGCGACCGGCAGATCACCTCGGAAGGATTCTCCTTCCTGCCGACGCTCTCGCATGACGCAAGCACTGTCTATTATCTAAAGCAGACGAGCAGCTCACGGTCTTATGTCAGCGGCGAGCTCTGGGCTGCCGATGTAGCCAGCAGACGGCAGGAGCGCGTTCTGCCCGGGTATGTCATCGCGCACTACGACATTTCCCGCGACGGACGCACCGTGGTCTTCGCGGCAGCGGAGGGTGACAGTACTGGCATCTGGATTGCGCCATTGGACCACAGGTCTGCGCCACGGCAGCTCACTTCCGGCGGCGAGTACCGAGCGTTCTTCACGCCCGAGGGCGACATCATTTACATGAGCAATAAAGGGCCGCGGTACCTCTACCGGATGAAGAGCGACGGCAGCGACAACCACCAGGTTAATGTCCGATCCAGTCCTCCACTTGATGAGCGTCTCTCCAGACGGGGAGTGGGCAGCCATGATGGTTCCGTCCGGACACGGCGAGGACGTGAGCGTGATCGCCTATGCACTACATGGAAGCAAGCCCGCGCTGATCTGCGATACCTGCATTGGCGGTTTTGGCCCGGCACGCATGAATGCCCCGCTGGCCAGCTGGAGTCCGGATGGGAAGTATCTGTACGTCTCGCTGCAGTTCTTCGCCATCGAGTCACAGAAAACGCTGGTAGTGCCGTTAAAGCCGGCTTCGGCGCCTCCCCTGTTGACGCCGCGGCCCGACGTAAAGGAACCGTATTTCGCTTCGCTCCCGGGGGCACGGCTGATCGACGAGAAAGATGTCTTTCCGGGCCCCGATAGCAATACCTACGCGTTCTACCGGCGGTCGTCACGCACTAACCTTTACCGACTAAAACTGCCCTGAAGATTCACCCAAAAGACCTTACTACCTTCGCCGCGCGTTTTGCCATCTACGGGAAGGTTGAACGCTCCGTGGACGTAGCGGCAGTGAGTCGACTTGAACTAATTCCCGAGTCACGGACAACCGAGTTACTTCCTGTTTGCCGACGATACGCCCGGAACCTTCGTCCTTGGCTGTCAGCAACGTCACCCGAGGATCGCACCGATTCAAACATTGAGGCCTAGACTAGATAGCTCTTGAGGTGCGCTAAAGCCTCGCGGACGGTTGTTTCGACGGTTTGGCTGCTCCTTTTGATCTTGCCCATCAGCATGGCGCCTTGCATCGAAGCGATGCAGAAGTCAGCCATCCGCTCGGCATTAGCCTGCTTGGCCAGCCTTCCCTTTGCCTTCTCGCTGACGAAGAACGCAGCCATCTTGTTCTTGATAACTTCAAAGATAAAACTGAGGTCCTGCCGGATTAATTCATCATTATCGGTCACTTCGTCGCCCAGGGAAAGTCGGCATGCCGCGCCCGCGCGACGTGGTCTTCGCCCATCGTCCACTTCCCATCGCCGATCGGTTTCCCTGTCGCCACTTCCCACATCGCGGGTGGGTACCCGGTCCAACTTCCGCCGTTCATGATGTCGCGAATCGATTTCCCGCTGGACGCAATGTACTTGCCATCAGGGCTGAAAGCGAGGCCACCACGACCGACACCGATGTTACGGCCGAGGATTCCGCCGGTAGGAAGTTTCTCCGAGAGTGTCGCGGAAAAACCTCCGAAGTCACGAACTTTTATTCCCGTGGCCGCGTCCCAGAGGATGATGGGGCCGTGCTCGCCGCTGGACGCCAGCCACTTTCCATCCGGACTAAAAGCCACGCGACAGTATCCGTAGGCGCTTCCGTTTTGCAGTGTCATCACAGGCTTTCTGGTGAGAGGTGTCTGAGCGTAGGCCAGCACAGTGGTAATGACCAGTAGTACCGCCAGCCGGGGCAGGCTGGCGACCCCTCGGGCAAGAGACGCACTCTTCCGAGCGCACAAATGCATAGAGCCTCCAAGCCTCACATAGAAGCAAGAATTGCTGATTGTCCTAAACCGGCCATTGCGAGCGATATTTTGTGCAGGAGTTTCATACGCCAATGTTCGCACGCTGCCTTCTTCTCTATTTTGTCTTTGTTGCGAAGGACGCGGAATTGCTAACTTCTGAGCTCATGGCTCAGCGGCGCTCTCGGATGGAATGCGAGATAGATGCCAGCCCACAGCCAACACGATCACGCACCCGAAATGGCGAAAGTGAGGCCGCCGCTGGGTCGAAACTAGTAACTCGAAACGTCAAGGATGGCGGCTGGTCCAGTTCTGGAGCTTGAGGCCGGGGACGCGCTTAAACTCGCGCTCATTGTTGGTGACGAGAGTAAGCCCGGTGGATTTGGCATGAGCGGCAATCCAGAGATCATTACCGCCGATCCTCTCACCGCGGGCCTCGAGCGCCGCGCGGATCTCGCCGTAGGTCGCCGCCGCTTCCTCCGGCAAAGGAACCACGGACAAGAGAGACACAAGCCGCGCGAGAGATTCCAGCGCGCGGTTGCGTTGCTGGCTTCGCTCCGCGCCGTAAAGCAACTCGCCATACGTAATCACCGATAAAACGGCATCGCCATGCTGCATTTGGCGGAATCGTGCGGTCACTTCTGGAGGTCGGTTCTGTCGCAAATAGATGCATATATTGGTGTCAAGCATATAGCGGGCGCTCATCATAGGCCCTTACGGCGCTGTGGCTGCGGATCCTTGCGCTTCTTTGGGAACATGTCCGCTGGCAACTCGGCCAGCAAATCCAGCACGCGGACCATTCCGCCGGCTTTCTCTCGTAATACGATTTCGTCGCCACGCCGGAAAATCTCAACTTCCGCGCTTTTGACCCGAAACTTTTTCGGCAGCCTCACAGCTTGACTGTTTCCGGACTTAAATACGCGAGCGATAGCCATGATTCATCTCCTAGATATATATACACCAATGTATATACGTTTAGCAAGCGGCAGTTGCTTTTTCGGAACCCATGTTGTCATGGAAAAAGCCATCAGCGAAAAACTCAGGGCCTAAGTCTTTGAGAATCAGTCAGGACAAATGTTTTTTTCTACAAATATGCCGGAAAATCATGGGGTTGGACCCAAGTTCAAGGAGAGGAAAGTTGGCACGAGCCCGCAAGTTGTTGTAACTTCAGAACTCCTGACATGGGTTGTCGGTAACCTGTCCGCTTTTTGATTCAAGACGGGAAACTCGCTGTTCTTCCTCGGTCTGGACACAAACGCGATCGTTAACGAAGACGGTACCGGGAGTTGGAGTAGGGCGGGCAAAAAACTTCTTTTGACGTGGCGCCGGGCTCATAGTTTCTTAGCATGTTCTATCCTCAATCAAATCGAAAAGCGGACAGGTTTAGGTCCGCACCCAGGAAAGCGAAAAACCAAGCATGCTGCAGTTCTGAGGGATCAGCAAAAGAAAACTCTATGCGCTCTTCGTCTTCGGCGCTCGGCAAAAGTGACCCACCTATGCTTTCTTAAAGTGACCCACCCGAAGAACAGGATTCGGAACAGGATTTGAAGCAGAGGATCTTATTGCTGCTGGGCAGTGGGAATGCGGGAACCTTCGACAGCGG
>WNGO01000360.1_pt1 | contig 28886 bp, 19 predicted proteins | sample 5400511 | NCBI WGS metagenome assembly WNGO01 (sample SAMN13153380, study PRJNA577476) | soil metagenome | isolation source: 20 cm soil or saprolite under Garry oak tree replicate 2 | place: USA:California | collected 2016-06-15 | reverse complement strand
CGCCCGAGTTGGGTGGCTGATGGAAGTCGTACCCATAGCCGATGCCCAGCCGGTAATTCACGGAGAGAACGATGAACCCGCGGCTCGCGAGATACTGGTTGAGCGCGTAGGCGTTGGAGTAATAATCGGAGTAGTGCCAACCCAGCAGCATCTGCCGCGGCGGACCACCGTGGACGTAGACGATCGCGGGCTTCGGAGTGTTCCCGCCACCGGTCGGGGGCACCTCGAACAATTGCCCGTGAATGGTCAACCCATCGGCTGAGCGGAATACGACCTGCTTCGGAGTGACCAGGCCGGTCGGGAAGTCGGCAGGAAGGTGATCGGTCCCGATCGGGCGGATCGGATCGCCGCACGTGCGGTGCCGAGCGCCATCGCCGCGGGCAACGGGGGTCGCTGCGGCGTCGCGCTGATGAACACGAGCGTCCCGCCATCGCCGGTGATCGCCGGCGACCACTCCAGGCCGCTGCCGGGCGTCATGACCTGCGGTGCGGCGCGATCGACCGGCACGCGAATGACGTGTCGCCGATCGATGTCGAGCGAGTCACTTCCCGCGCTCATGTTGCCCGCGAAGACGAGCCAGCGTCCGTCCGCACTGAGCGAGATGTGTTCGGCCATGTAGCGGCCGGGAGTGAGGAGCAGGGCAGTGCCGCCCGATGCCGGAACAGAGTAGAGGTGCGGCCAGCCGTCCTGATAAGAAAGGAAGACGACGCGGTCGGACGCGCCCCAACCGAGGTTGGTCCCCCCGTCGGTCGTGGGCACCGAACCGGTCAGCGTCTCGGGCGATTTCCAGAGTCGTTGTGCGGCTCCGGTGGCTGCGTCGGCGGTCCAGATCTCCCATGGATTCGGCCGGGGCGGCAGTAACGAATCCGGCGCGCCGCCGGCGCCGGGCACCCGCACGAACGCAATCCGTCGCCCGTCGGGGGACCAGCGCGGCGATCGGTCGCGCGCGAATGCGGGCCCGAGCCAGGTGATCGCCGTGCTGTCGTTCGCATACACGCCGATGAAGGAGTGATCACCGCGATAGGTGACGAACGCGAGCCGGGAGCCATCGGGCGACCAGCGCGGCTCGGAGTTCTCGCCGCGCGCCGTGAACAGCCAGATCTGGCCGCCTTTGACGAAGGCCACGACATCGCTGCGCGGCGAAACCACCGGCTCATCGCCGTCGGCGAGCGGTTTCGGATCGCCGCCATCGAAAGGGACACTGAAGATCTGCACCTTCGGCGCGACGGGATTCGAGCCGACATTGACCGGGAGCCCATCGTCCCAATTGGACCCGTGATCGCCGCCGCGCACGTACACGACCGACTGTCCGTTCGCGGATACCGCGACGCTGCTCAGCTCCTGGCCGTCATCGCGATCGTAGTGGGTGAGCTGTCGCGCGGAGAACGTGGGGCCTTCGGCGACATAAATGTTCCGCCGGCCCTGCTCGTTGAACGCCCATGCCAGGCGGCTGCCAGTCGCGGCGGCCGTAAGCTCGTTGGGGAATGGATACGAACGCACCTGATTCAGCGTGAAGGGCGCGGGCGATGCGAAGACGCTGAGTGAGACGCCTGCCGCGAGGATCCAGCGCATGAGACCTCCTACTCCACCTGGAGCACTGCGAGGAACGCTTCCTGAGGTATCTCCACGGTCCCGACCTGCTTCATCCGTTTCTTTCCCGCCTTCTGCTTCTCGAGCAACTTGCGCTTGCGAGTGACGTCGCCGCCGTAGCACTTGGCGGTCACGTCCTTGCGAAGCGGGCGGACGGTCTCGCGCGCGATCACCTTGGTCCCGATCGCCGCCTGGATCACCACCTCGAACAGCTGCCGCGGAATCAGTTCCTTCAGCTTCTCGGCGATCTTGCGACCCCATTCGTAGGCCTTGTCCTTGTGGATGATGACGCTGAAGGCATCCACTGCCTCACCGTTGAGGAGCATGTCGAGCTTCACGAGCTCGCCCGGCCGGTACGCCAGGAACTCGTAGTCGAGCGAGGCGTAGCCGCGGGAGATCGTCTTCAACTTGTCGTAGAAGTCGAGAATAATCTCCGCGAGCGGAAACTCCCAGTCGAACTCGACGCGCGTGGGATCGAGGTACTGCATGCCGCCGTAGATGCCACGGCGCTCCTGTCCCAGGTTCATGATGCCGCCGATGTACTCTGAGGGGACGAAGATGCGGGCTTTGACGTACGGCTCCTCGATGCGGTCGACCTCCGAGCCATGGGGCAACAGGCTCGGATTCTCGACCAGCTCCATGGTGCCATCGGTGCGGTAGACATGGTACTCTACGTTCGGGACCGTGCTGATCAAGTCGAGATCGAATTCGCGCTCGAGCCGCTCACGCACGATCTCCATATGCAGGAGGCCGAGGAAGCCGCATCGGAACCCGAATCCCAGCGCCACCGACGTTTCCGGCTCGTAGTGCAGGGAGGCGTCGTTCAGCTGTAGCTTCGCGAGGGCGTCCCGCAGCTCCTCATACTGCTCGGCATTGGTCGGATAGAGTCCCGCGAAGACCATCGATTGGATGTCGCGATAGCCGGGGAGGAGCTCCACCTCACGATGCTCCGCATCGAGCACGGTATCCCCGGGCCGCGTTTCGCGAACCCCGCGCACGTTCGCGACCACGTACCCGACCTCGCCCGCCTCCAGTTGCTCGGCGGGCTTGTGGCCCAGTTGCAGATAGCCGACCTCGTCGACTTCATACACGTCCTCGCGGTGCGCGCCAAAGGCGATTTTCATGCCCGGGCGGACCACGCCATCGACGACGCGAATCGAGGGGATGGCGCCCCGGTAGCGGTCGTAGTAGGAATCAAAGATGAGCGCGCGGAGCGGGGCTTCGTGGTTGCCGCGCGGCGGAGGGACCCGCGCGACGACGGCCTCGAGCAGCTCCGGCACGCCTCGCCCTTCTTTTGCCGAGATGCGCAGAATCTCATCCGGCGTGGTGCCGATCAGGTCGTGGATCTCATGCGCGCGCTTGTCCGGCTCGGCACCCGGCAGATCGATCTTGTTCAGGACGGGTATGATTTCCAGGCCGGCGTCCATGGCCAGCAGGAGATTGGACAGCGTTTGTGCCTGAATCCCCTGCGACGCATCCACAACCAGAATCGCGCCCTCGCAGGCAACCAATGATCGCGACACTTCGTACGTAAAATCGACGTGTCCCGGCGTATCGATGAGGTTGAGCTCATACAACTGCCCGTTTTTCGCGTGATAGCTCATCCGCACCGCGTTCAGCTTGATCGTGATGCCGCGCTCGCGCTCGAGGTCCATCGTGTCGAGGACCTGGTCGCGCATGAGCCGCTTGTCGAGCGTTCCGGTGAGCTCGATCAGCCGGTCGGCGAGCGTCGACTTCCCATGATCGATATGGGCGACGATACAGAAGTTGCGGATGTGGTCCTGTCGCATGCGGCGGTAAATATAGCGTGTAGCTTTAGTGGACCTTCCTAAATGCCTCCCATGACCGGCTGGTTTGATCCCTCACCCAAAGGCGGCGCGCTCCGCGTCGCGGCGAACAGTTATCTCCCGGCGAAGGGCGATCCATCCGTTCGCTTGCCCGGTCTCCGGCGCGGTGACTTGATCGTCCTCGACAATGGTCGCGTGACGACGGTGAACGGTGAGCCCGCTGGCCAGCTCGACGGGCGGCCCGATTTCGCGAATCTGGGCGCTGTCCATCCAAACCGTGCCCTGACGCTCGAGACGCCCAATGCATCGAGTCCTCGCACTGCGGAGACGCAGCGGGTCGTGGATCTCATTTGCCCCTTCGGCTTCGGCCAGCGGGCGCTCATCGTCTCGCCGCCCAAAGCCGGGAAAACGATGATGTTGCAGGCGATCGCGGAGTCGGTGGCCGAGAATCACCCCAAGGCAATCCTGCTGATTCTGCTCGTGGACGAGCGGCCGGAGGAAGTCAGCGAGATGATCGACTGGGGGCGGGGGGAAGTGATCGCGTCGAGCTTCGACCTGCCGCACGAGCGGCATGTGGCCGCCGCCGACATGGTGTTCGAGCACGCCCGCCGGCAAGTCGAGCTTGGACGCGACGTCGTGATCGTCCTCGACTCGCTCACGCGGCTGGCGCGCTCGCACAATACGACGGGGCGGGGCACCGGGCGCACCATGTCGGGCGGGCTCGACGCGAACGCGCTGGCGAAGCCCAAGGGCCTGTTCGGCGCCGCGCGGGCCGTGCCCCCCAAGGACGGGGGCGGCTCGCTCACGGTGATCGCTACCGCCCTCGTCGAGACCGAAAGCAAGATGGACGACATCATCTTCGAGGAGTTCAAGGGCACGGGCAACGCCGAGCTGCGGCTCACGCGCGCGCTGGCGGACCGGCGCATCTATCCGGCCGTGGACATCGCGGCGAGCGGCACACGCCGCGAAGAGCTGCTCGCTGATGCCAAGACGGTCGAGGCGAAACAAAAGCTCCGGCGGGCCCTGGTGGACCTCCCGCCGGAGCAGGCGATGCAAAGTCTACTGCAGCAGATGAAGCGCGCTAAGACTAATGCCGAGTTGTTGAGCGCCGTTTAGTGCTCTCACGCCGCACCGCGACGACCTTGCCGGTATTGGCATTCACGACCACATCCGTCAATCCCGTCCGGCCGTTGCGCTGCACCTTGAAGGTGTAGACGAGACGCGTCTTGCCGCTTTTCGCGAGCGCAACGCCCTCCACCGTACCGGGGACGCGCTTCAGCGCGACGGCTCGGGCCGAGTCTTCACTGATCTTTGCTTTGCCAACGAGACTGTCGGGAACGTTTCGCTCCTGAGCAGCGAGGCTACCGGCGGCGAACGTCAACGCCGCCACGAGGGTCAATGAGGTCAGCAGGCGCATTGTGCAGGCTCCAGGAAAGAGGTGTGGACGTCGCTTGGTGAGACCACAGAAGTCCCGGAGTGGTCACGGCAGACGATAGTGGGCGCCGCGGATCGCCACGAGCAGCGTGGGCACGGCGAACAAGGTAATGGGCGTTGACAGGACTAAGCCTCCGATGACCGCCAGCGCAAGCGGCCGCTGCAGCTCACTGCCCGCACCGAGGCCGAGCGCCAGCGGTAGCAAGCCGAACAAGGTGCACAGCGTTGTCATCAGGATCGGCCGCAGCCGCACGCGTGCCGCCTCTCTGATCGCCACCTCGAGCGGCACACCTTCCTCGCGCATGCGGAGCCGCGTGAAGTCGAGCAGGATGATGCCGTTCTTGACGATCAGCCCGACCAGCAGAATCAAGCCCATGAACGACGCCACGTTCAACGCCGTCCCCGTCACGAGCAGCAGCGCCAGCGCTCCGACGAACGACACCGGCGCGACGAGCAGCACGATCAACGGCTCGACGAAGGACTCGAACTGCACGACCATGACGGCGCACACGCTGATCGCCGCGAGCGCCAGCACGAGCAGCAGGGCGCGGAATGCTTCCTGCTGGCTCTGGTATTGCCCACCGAGCACGACGCGGACACCCGCCGGGGCAGGGTGCTTGCCGAGCACGTGCTGTACGTCACCCATCACGCCGCCGAGGGAGCGCCCGCTGACGTCGGCGGTCATCGCGATCATTTGCTGCTGATTTTCCCGTTCCAGACTGATCCGTGATTGTGTCGGCGCAAACGTCGCGAGGCTGCCGAGCGGCGTGACGCGACCCGTGCCGCTCGCGACGATCGGCAGCGCACGCAATCGCAGCGGATTGTAGCGCACCGAGTCAGGGGCTCGTACTCGCACGCCAACGGGCCGGTCCTCCGCACGGATCTCACCGGCCGGGGTCCCCAGCAGTGCGCCGCTCACGGTGCTTCCGATATCCTCCGGGGTCATCCCAATCCGGTCCGCCTCTGCCTGGTTGACACGCATCATCAGCTCGGGGGACGGCTCGACCACCCCGTTGAATAGGTCCGCGAGGCCCTGGACCCCCTCGAGATCGGGGGCGAGGCGCTGCGCATATGCTTCGAGAGTGTCCAGCCGCTCGCCGAACAGCTTGATCTCGACCGGCTTCGCCGCGCCCGCGAGATCGTTGATCACGTCCGACAGAATCTGCACGAACTCGATATGGAGCCGCGGGACCGCAGTGTTGACCGCGCCCCGCACATCGTCCATGACGGCGAAAATGTCCCGCGAGCGACGGTTGCGTGGCACCATGCGCGCTGCGATGTCCCCGGTGTTCTGCGACGTCGCGAACAGCCCGAGCTCCGCGCCGGTGCGACGGGAGGTTGCTTCGATCTCTGGAGTGTGCGCGAGAATATTCTCCACGATCCCGACTTCACGGTCAGTTTCCGCCAACGCCGTCCCACCGGGTGTGAAGTAGTCCAGCACGAACGCGCCTTCGTCCATTTCGGGCAGGAACCCCGTGCCCACGAGACGCATGAGGATGATGCCCACCACCACAAAAGCCAGCGCCGCAGCACCGATGCGCCGGGTGTGGTGCAGCACGGCAGCGAGCGCTCGCTCGTAACGCGATCCGAGTGCATCGAGCCCCCGCTGCACCCGCGCCAGTGGACCAGCGGCGGTGGACTCGACTTCGTGCGCGGTCACGAACTGCTCGGCGAGCAGCGGGATGATCGTCAGCGCAAGAACGAGCGAGACCAGCACGGCCACGGTGAGCGTCGTCGCGAGCGCGGCGAAGAATTGTCCCACGACACCTTGCAGCAAGCCCAGCGGCAGGAAAACAACGACCGTGGTCAGCGTGGATGTCGTCACCGGCCAAATCAGCTCCTGCACCGCCGCGCGAATCGCCTGCAGGCGATCGTTCGTGAGTCGCAGATGTCGGGCAATGTTTTCCGTGATGACGACGGCATCGTCGATGACGAGGCCGATCGCGATCGCCATCGCGCCCAGTGTCATGAGATTGAACGTCTGACCGACCATACTCATGACAAACACCGTGATCGCCAGCGTCAGCGGGATGGACGCCGCGCTGATAGCCGTGATACGGCCGTGGCGGAGGAAGACCAGGAGGACGATGACCGCGAGCGTGGCGCCGATCAGCATCGCGTCCCGCACCGACCGCACGGCTTCGCGCACCAGCTCGGCCTGGTCGTACACGGGCTTCAGATGTACGCCCGGAGGCAGCGAGGGCGCGACGGTCGCCATGATTCGGGCCACACTGTCGGCCAGCGCCAGCGTGTTGCCGCCGACCTGACGAGTCACGTTGATCAGCGCCGCGGGCTTGCCGTCTCCCGCGATGATCCGGACATGGTCTTCCGTGCCTACCTGCACGGTCGCGACGTCCCTGACGCGGAGTCCGCCCCGTATGACCACCGCGCCGATATCGGCGGGGGCGTGAGCTTCTTGGTCCGTCACGATCAGGTATTGCCGATAGTCTTGCGCGACGCGTCCCACCGCCTGCACCGTGATCGCGCGTCGGATCGCGTCCGCCAATTCCCCGTACGTCATGCCGTGCGAGGCGAGGCGAGCGGGATCGGCGATCACCTCGAGCTCGCGTACGTCGGAGCCCTGCACGTCCACGCGTCCGACGCCCGGTACACGGGAGATCAACGGCTTGATCTCGTAGCGCGCGAGATCGTACAGCGTCGCGGGCTCTCCGCCCTCGACGTTGTACGAGAGGATTGGGAACAGGGAGGGCGTGAGCTGTTCGATCTCGATGGACACGTCGGGAGGCAACGCGCTCTGGACCTGGTTCACGCGCGCGCGCACCAGCTGCAGCGCCTGATCCATGTTGGTCCCCGGCGCGAACGTAATCGAGATCTCGCTCGCGCCGCGGATCGAGTGCGAGCGGACCCGCGTCACGCCGGGCACGATGCTCACGGCTTCCTCGAGCGGCCTGGTGATACTGAAGACGACCTGGCGCGCGCCGAGCGTCGAGCCCTGAGCCACGACCGTGATGCGAGAGAACCGCAGCTCCGGATAAATGGCGGACGGAAGCCGCATCGCCATCCAGATGCCGGCGACGCTGAGCAGCGCAATCACGAGATAAACGAGTCGTTGCTGGCGACTCAGGATGTCGAAGAGTTTCACCGCCGCGCGCCGCCAATGCGGGCACTGTCCTGGACGCCGTATGCGCCGGTGGTCACGACGGTCTCGCCGGCCGCGAGACCCGAGAGGATCTCGGCGACTGATTCGTTGCGGCCGCCGACGGTGACGGCTCGCGCATGCGCGATGCCGGCCGAGTCGACGACGAAGACGCGGTAGCCATCCCCCTCGGGGACCAGCGCGTCGACCGGAATCACCACTGCGTGGGGGTTCACGCCCGTGACGATGCGACCGACCACCGATTCACCGATCCGCAGCGCCCTCGGCGGCACCGTCAGCCTCGCCCGCACCGCGACCGCGCGCGACGCGGAGTCCACCGCTACGCCGATGCTCGTCACAACACCCGGACCGAGTGCCTCACCACTCGTGCCTTCTCCGCTGGTGACGATGGCCGTATCCCCGCTGTGGATGCGGCCGGCTTCAACCGGCGACACGTTGAAGACGATGTCCAACGCCATTGGATCGGCGACTTCCACCAGCGTCTGGCTCGCATCGACGGATGCTCCCAGCACCGCGTTCATGCGCGTGACGACGCCGCTCAACGGAGCGCGCAGCGTGGCCAGCTCTTGCGCGCGGCGCGCGGTGACCGCGGCTGCCTGGGCCGCCGCAAGGTCGGCGGCCGCCTGACCGCTGTCCTTCTGCGCCAGCACGCCGGCCTGGACGAGCCTCACCGCGCGCGCATAGGCGCGCTCCGCGTTCGCGAGTGCGGCGGCGGCGCTCTGCGCGGCCGCGTCGAACGGTGCACGCTCGAATTCGATCAACGCATCGCCCCTGGCGACAGGTTGCCCCGCGACTACGAAAATCCCGGCGACGCGCGTCTGCCCGGGTGGCGCGAGCGCGGCAAAGCGGTCCGGTCGGGGCATGACCGTCCCGATCGCGCTGACCTCGTGGGGGAAGGGTCGGACCAAGGCGACGCTGGTGGAGACGCCAAGCACTCCGGGTTCGCGCGACACGTCCTGCCCGTTACTCGAACCTCCGCCTCCGCATGCCGCGCTGATTCCGGCGAGCGCGATACTCACCCAGAGGCGGCTCACGGCTCGTCCGGCGTCGCGGTGAGCAGTTTCAAGGCTCGGGCTGCCGCGTCCGCGGTCGCGAGGTCGTCGATGTAGCGCGCCAGGATCTCGCGCGCATTGCGTTGCGCCTCGAGTACGTTCGCCAATGGGATGGCTCCCTCGCTGTAGGCCTGCAGTGACATCGCGGCGACGCGATTGGCGCTCTCGACGAGCCCCGCGGTGCGCCGCAGCCGATCGCGTGCGGCCACCAGATCGCGCCGCGCGCGCGCGACCGCCGCTTCGGTCTCACGGCGCGTCAGGTCGAGCTCGGCGCTGGCCCGATCCCGCTCCGCAGCCGCACGCAGCACGTCGCCGCGGCCAGCGTTGAAGAGCGGGAAGGGGAGCGAAAAGCCGATGACGGGCAGCAGCTGATGCGGTGTCGTACTCGTCGGATCGCCGGTGTCGAAGCCGAATTGGAGACTCGGCGCGAAGCGGCTGCGGCGCGCGAATGCCAGCGACCGCTCGGCGGAGCGCAGCGACGCCTCGGCCGCGGCGATGGGAAGCAGCACGCGCCGCTCTGTTAGAGCAGCGTCGGGTGGTGGGCGCAGCGAATCGACCAACGCGATCGTCGGCTCGTTGCCGCTGAGCCCCATCTGCAGTTGCAGCGACAAGAGCGTTTCGAGCGCGGCGAGCGAGTCGTCGGCGGCGATGTTCGCGAGCTGCCCCGCATTCACCACCGCGAGCCGGACGTCGAGCTCGCTCACGTCGCCGACCTCCCGCCGCAGCTCGGCGATCCGCAACAGACTGTCGGCATCGAGGGCGGTGCGGTGGGATAAGCGCGCATGCAGCGCGGCTGCCAGGCTGCGCGTGTAGGTCGTGTCGACGTCAAACCGGATCGCGGCGCGCTCGAAGTCGAAACGATAGCGCGCGGCGTCGCGGGCCGATTCCGCGGCCCCGATCCGTGCCCCGCGCAGCCAGGGGAGGTCGAGCGGCAGGTCGCCGAGCGCGTGATAGTTCGGCGTGTCCTTCGTGTAGCTGCCGGAGACGGTGGGATTGGGGAATGCCCGGGCCGCCCGCGACGCGCCCAATGCGGCGGTCGTATCGGCGCGCGCGAGCGCGACGCGCGCGCCGCGGGCCAGCGCGGCCGCGACGGCGTCGGCACGCGTGACCTGTTGCTGAGCGACTAAGACGAACGGGAACAGCACCGGGGTCAGGGACGACACGAGGCGCATGGCCCGGAAGCTAGCGACCCTACCTTACAAGAGGCTTACGCCGCGGGAAACGCAACCGCAACGCGGGTTCCCGTTGCATCGGACGCAACCGAAATCCGGGCGCCGTGCAGGTCGGCGATCCAGCGAGCGATGGGAAGCCCGAGGCCCGAGCCTTCGGCATGGCTGCGCGCGCTTTCGCCACGGTAGAAGCGCTCGAAGATGCGGGGCAGCTGGTCGGACGGAATGCCGATGCCGCTGTCCGAGACGATGACCGAGCGCGCGCCGTCGTGCGCCGTCACATCCAACCGCACGCGCCCGCCCTCCGGCGTGTACTTGATCGCGTTGTCGAGCACGATGAGGACCAGGCGCTCCACGAGTCCCGCGTCCCCCGTGATTTGGGCCTCTTCGAACGACCCGACGACCAACGCCACGCCTTTTCGCTCGGCCAACGTTCGGGCAGACGCGACCGCCTGCGAGACGACGTCGTCCAAGTAGAGCGATGCGCGCACGACCTTTCGCTCGCCGGCATCGGCGCGCGCGAGCGTGAGCAGGTCGCCGACGATGCCGCCCAACCGGTCGGCCTCGCGCTCGATCGCCTGAAAGGCGGCGGTGTCGCCTGTGGCGTCGCGCGGCTGCGCCAGCGCGAGCTCCGTGCGGGTGCGAAGAATGGTCACCGGCGTGCGCAGCTCGTGGGCGGCATCGGCCATGAAGCGCCGCATCTGCTCCATCGAGCGCTCGACCGGAACCGTGGACTGCCGGGCCAGCATGAAGCCGCCCGCCGCGACCAGCAGCAGCGCCGCCAGCGCGGCTGCACCGAAGATGCCGATCAGCGACGCGTACTGCTCACGGATATTCGGTCGATCGGCGACGGCGGCCGCGACGTACGCCGTGCCCGAACGTCCGTTGAATCGCTCGGCGTGCAACCGCCGTTCGTGACTGCCGCCCGTCACGTGCTGCACGTCGGCGCTTCCGCTGGTCGCCGCTGTGAGTGCCGCGTCGACGATCCAGGGGTCGGCCTGGGGCGGCGTGATCGCGCGGCCGGTAGCGTCGAAGAGGTACAGCTCGCGATCGGGAATGTGGAGCTCCTCGACGGCATCCGCCGCGCCGCCGGAGGCGCGCTCGAGCTCCAGGTCATGCGTCGCGCGCACGATGGCCCCGGTCGCCGCTGCGAGCGAGAGATCGATCCGCCGCGATACCTGCGTCCCGATCGCCAAGAACAGTCCGCCGCCGAGCAGCCCCAGGATGAGCGTGAACGTCGCCGCATACCACAGCGTGAGGCGGACGCGCAGGCGGCTGAGGCTCATCCGGATACGCCCAGGCGATAGCCGGCGCCGCGCACCGTTCGGATCAGCTTCGGCTCGAAGCCGTCGTCGATCTTGCTGCGCAGACGCCGCACCAGCACGTCGAGGACGTTGGCAAAGGGATCGTGGTTGTTGTCCCACACGTGCGCGGTAATTGCGGACCGATCGACCACCTGGTCGGGGTGACGCAGCAGCAGCTCGAGCAAGGCAAATTCTTTCGCGGTGAGATCGATCGACCGGCCGGCGCGACGGACGCGCCGGGCGCCGAGATCCACCTCGAGATCCGCGACGCGCAGGATGGTGGGAGTGAGGGCCAGCGCACGGCGGCGCGCGAGCGCCTGGAGTCTGGCGACGAGCTCGCGAAAAGCGAATGGCTTGGTGAGATAGTCGTCGGCACCCACCGCGAGCCCGCGGACGCGATCGTCTACGGCGTCGAGCGCCGTCAGCATCAGCACCGGCACGCCGACTCGTTGTCGGCGCAGATCGGCGCAGAGCTCGAACCCGCTGCCGCCCGGCAACCGGACGTCGAGGATGACGACGTCGTAGTCGCCGATCAACGCTTGCTCGCGCCCCTCGGCAAACCCGGCCGCCACCGTCGGGTCGATGCGATGCTCGCGCAAACCGTCCCGCAGGAGACCCGCGAGCTCGGGGTCGTCTTCTACGATCAGCACTCGCACGAGTCTAAGATAGGCGCGCCCCCGCCTCCGGTCATCCCGGGGTCGGGGGCGTGCTGTCTCCTGCAGCCGCTAGTTCCCGCTGACGATGCGCTTGTAGCTGTCGGGATTCCATTTCGGCCGCTCGGCGCTGTTCGCGACGTCGAGGCCGAGGTAGAAGATGAGCCGCGCGACGCGCGACTCCTTTTCCGCGTCGATTTTATCCGGCGAGTCCCCCACCCTGTGGTAATCGAGGTGGGTGCCGCTGAAGAAAAACAGGATTGGCACGCCTTTCTTCGCGAAGTTGAAGTGATCGGAGCGCCCGTAGAAGTTCTCGCCGGGCCACTGATCGTCGATCGGCTGCATGTTCAGCTCGCGATGCGCCGCGGCGACCCGGTTCAGAGTTGCGCCGAGATCCGAGTGTTCTTTCCCGATCGCGACGATGGTGTCCTTCCAGTTACGACCGATCATATCGATGTTGAGATCGGCGACGATGCTGGTGATCGGCACCGTGGGGTGATCGACGAAGTATTGGCTGCCCCACAGTCCTTTTTCCTCGCCGCTCACGTTCAGAAAGATGATCGAACGCCGGGGGCGCGGCCGCAGCCCCGAGAATGCCTCGGCGATCTCCACGACGGCGGCCGTGCCTGAACCGTCGTCGTCGGCGCCGTTGCAGATAGAGTCTGCACCCTCGGCCTGGCAGCTGCCGCTGCCCCGTGGTCCCGCGACCCCGATGTGATCCATGTGCGCGCTGAAGACCACGTACTCGTTCTGGAGTGTCGGATCGCTGCCCTCGAGAATGGCAACCACGTTGGGCGCGGACTTCTTCTCGCGCGTGGCCATTCGCGCGTGCGCGTGCAGCTGGACGTCTCCCAACGGCCTCGCCTCGAACGCCGCGGCCGACTGCGCGCCGGCCAGATCGAGCCCGAATGGCGCCACGATGGGCTGGAACGACGACATCCGCATGAGCAGGATCGGGCCACCGATGGAATTGTTGGGGTCGCGGGACTGCGGCCGACTTCTGCGACTGACGATCCTCGACCAGTCGGAGTCGTCAGCGGACGTGAGCAGCACGACGCCGGCGGGCTTCCAGGAGAACAGCCGCTGCCGGTCACGAAAGCGGGGGCTCGCGAAAATCACCATCTTGCCGGCGAACGTCGCGGTGTCCACCGTCAGCGGACCGGTCAACGGACCCGTGACCAACACCACGCCGCCCGCGTAGTCGCCGCTTTCGAAGTTGTTATCGGAAAACACGAAGTCCTTCCCGTACTTCAGCGTGGCGCCGCCGCCGCCGTGCACGAATGCCACCGAGCTTTCGGCGACGACCTGTACGCGATCCAGTGAGTAACGCTGAAGAAAGGTCCCGTTGTCGCCACCTGGCGTGAGGCCCAACCGGCGGTACTCGCGCCCAATGTACGCTGCGACCTTGTCGAGCTCGGCACTCGGTGTGTCTCGACCACGCATGGAATCATCGGCAATGATCCCGATGCGCCGGCGGATATCGGCCGGCAGGATAGTCTGCGCCGCCCGCTGTATATCGGCCGGTGATTGGACGAACAGGGCGTTCGAGAGCAATAGCATTGCCAGCAAGACAGCCTCAAGAAAAGGAAGGCATGAAAAAGCTAACGCGCCCGATCGTGTGAGACTACGATCGGGCGCGTCAGGTTTCAGTCTGAACGTTCAAGGCTTGCGACGCCGCACCTCAGGCTCATCCCGCGGCTTTGGTGATTCGCGCGGTGGGTCGCGGCGCGGCTCGGCGCGTGGCTGTGGCTGGCTGCGCGGTTCGTTGCGCGGCTCTGCACGACGAGGTTCGCTGCGCGGTTCATTACGCGGCTCGACTCGCCGGGGCTCGTCCCGACGCGGCTCCGATCGCGGCTCCGCGACGCGGGGCTCCACGCGCGGCTGGTCCCTGGGCGGCAGAACCATCGGCCGGTCAGAAGGCTTGGCATCTTGGCGGTCCGGACGGCCGCCGCCGTTGCCCCGATTATCATTGCCGCGATTGCCACGGTCGTCGTTGCCACGGTTGCCGCGGTCGTCGTTGCCGCGGTTGCCGTGATCGTTGCCGTTATTGCCGCGATCATCACCGCCGTTGTTGTGATCGTCGCCGGGACGACCGCGACGGTCCCGCACGTTGGGCGGCGGCACGCTGCCGAGCCCGCCGATATCCCGGCCCGTTACGCCACGACGTGTGTTGTCGTTGACCGGGCGCTCGCGCTCGCGAGAGACGAAGCCTTCGCGGCTGGGACGATCGGTGCCCCAATCCTTAAAGATGAAGCGCGGCTGCGGACGGTAGGGCCGCACGAACACGGTACGGCTGCCACCGTAGTAGCGGTACGGATAGTACCAGGGGTCGTCGTACACGACCATGCGGAAGCGCACGCACGAGTTGAAATAGGGATCCCAGTACGGATAGCTGAGATAGGTGTGACAGTCATAGCACAAGAAGCGCGGATAGTCGTAGTGCTGACCGACATTGTACGAGATGACGTCGTAGTCCCAATCGACGTACCCATCCGGTACGATACGCTCCGCGAGATCGGTCATGGCAACGTACGGATCACCGCGTACGCGACCATCCGCGATCACGCGATAGTCCCAATGCTGTCCGCTTTCGATTTGGTCGTAGACGAACGGATCTGCGGAGGCCACCGCGAAGAGGTAGCCAACGCCTGGGTAGTCATCGATGTTGAAAGCTTCGCTGGCGAGCGCACTCCCATCGACTTCGAGGTCTCGGCCGCCGCGCGCGAAGTTGTCTTCCCACGGATCCCGGGGGAACAACACGCGAATACGACCATCCGTATCCACTCGGAAGATCGTGACGTAGGCATCCTGATCGAGGCGGAAATACAGCCGGACCCGCTCACCGCGGGTATAGACGGCCGCGTCGCCGCGGTTCGTCCACAACTCAACTTTCGGCCGGTACAAACTCGGATCCCGCGCCGTGGACGTAGACAGGACGGCCAAGCTGAGCATCGCTAGGTTTGCGAACATAGAGCCTCCCGCCCCGCTGTAAGGCAGAGACTGTGCCAGCGGCATAATACGCGTAAATTATATTCTTATAATGACTTGGCTCGATTGTGATCCATCTCAGCTGTCCCATGGCAAGGACATTTCTTGGCGCAGCGCCTAGACCTGCTCGATCCGGCGGAAGTCGCGCGCCTCGGTGGCATCGAAATCGTCGCTGAGGGCGTCGTTGAGGGGTTCCTGGCCGGGCTGCATCGGTCGCCCTTCCGCGGGTTCTCCGTGGAGTTCACCGAGCACCGTGCATACCAGGCGGGGGATGAGCTGAAGTATCTCGACTGGCGGATCCTGGGGCGTTCCGATCGATTGTTCGTAAAGCAATTCGAAGAAGAGACGAATCTCCGCTCCATGATCCTGGTCGACGCGAGTCGATCAATGGCGTGGCAGGGTACTCCCGAACGCCTGACCAAGCGAGCGTACGCGGATCGACTGGCCGCGGCGTTAGCGCTGATTCTGTTGCGGCAGCGCGATGCGACGGGACTCGTGACCTTCGATGAGCACGTGCGTCACGTGATCCCGGCGCGGGTGAAGGCCGGTCAATGGACTCGCATCGTACGTGGTTTGCTCGACACGCCGGACGGCCAGGGAACCGCGGCACACGCCGCGCTGCAGCGCTTGACCGCCTTGCTCGCCCGGCGTGGCATGGTCGTGCTGATCTCGGATCTGTTGTTCGATCGAGAGTTGGCACTCGCCGCGCTGCGATATCTCCGGCATCGCGGCCACCAGGTCGTCGTCTTTCACCTCATGGACCCAGCGGAAGTCGAGCTCACCGGTCCGCCGGAAGTGCGGTTCAAGGATCCTGAATCCGCGGTGAGCGTCGTGGTACGGCCGCGCGAGCTGGCTCGCGCGTACGCGGACACGGTGCGCCGCGAGATCGCCGCGTGGCGGAAGGCCTGCCGGCGGCACGGTATCGCATACCACCACATCCAGACCAACATGCCGTTCGGCCTCGCGCTGCGCCTGCTGACGTGAGCTTCATTCACCCGCTGGCACTCCTGGGACTCGCCGCCGCCGCGATCCCGGCATTGCTTCACCTGTTGCAGCGACGCGTTCCCCCCGAGCTCGATTTCCCACCGGTCCGCTATTTGAGCGCGGCGGAGCGAGAGAGCGCTCGCCGGCTGAAGCTGCGCCACCTTTTGCTGCTGATTCTGCGCATGGCGTTGATCGTGGTGATCGTGCTCGCGGCGGCGCGACCATTGGTACCGCTGCGTGGTGGGGGCGCGCATCAGCCGACAGCCGCCGTCATCATTCTCGATAATTCTCCGTCCTCTGGAGCAATCGTCGATGGCGGTCTCGTCCTCGACCGGTTGCGCGTGGCGGCGCGCTCGTCCCTCGCACGCACGACATCCGCCGATCGCGTGTGGCTGATGCTGTGCGACGGCGTGCTGCGCGGGGGCACGCGCGAAGCGCTGCTCGCCACGATCGACAGCACACATCCTGGCTGGCTACGGCTGGATCTGGTACAAGCCGTCGAACGCGCCTCCCGCGTGGTGAATGCGCAGCCGTTCGTCGGCCGGGAAGTGCACGTGCTCAGCGATGGGCAACAGACGGCGCTCGCGTCGAGTCGGGCCACGGTGCCGAGCGGGGTCCGGGTGCTGGCGCTCGCTCCCGGACGCGGGGCGCCCAATCGCGGAATCGCGGCGGTCACGGTCTCCGAGGGAGCCGCGGTCATCGAATTGAGCGGCTCGATGCTCGACAACGGCGGAACACCGCAGCCTGTGCCCGTCACGATCCGCATCGGCGCCGGCCCCAACCGTGGAGAAATCGCCGCCCGCGGGTTGGCGACGCCGGGCCGGGAGGGCACCGACGGAGCGACGCGAGCGGCAGTAACCGTGTCGCTGCCTGCGCAATCGCTTGCGCCAGGGTGGTGGGTTGGCGAAGCGGCGCTCGAGCCCGACGAGCTGCGCGCCGACGACCGCAGGCCTTTCGCCTGGCGCGTAGCGCCGCCCGGGAAGGTCATGGCGGCGCCCAGTGCTGGGTCGTTTGTCGCGGCGGCGCTCGACGTGCTCCAGGCGGGAAGGCACGTCGTCGATGGCCGCGATGTCGTGATCGGCGGCGGTGACGTCCCCACCAGTCCCCACGCGATCGTACAGCCGCCCGGGGATCCGGCGCTCGTCGGACAGGCGAATCGCGCGCTGGCGTCGCGCGGGGTGCCGTGGCGTTGGGGTCAACTGGCGACCCCTGGAGTGCTCTCGTCGACCGATTTGACCGTTCTCAATGGCGTGCCGGTGGTGCGGCGATATCGCATCGAGGGAGCAGGGAGCGGGGAGCAGGGAGCAGATGCCGTCGTAGCGACCGTGAATAGCGAGCCCTGGCTCGTGCGCTCGGGCAGTGTCGTGGTGCTCGGCAGTCGACTGGACACCGCCTGGACGGCGTTGCCGGCCACGCCGGGGTTCGTGCCGTTCATCGATGCGCTCGTCAATCGGATTGTGATCGGTGAAGCCGAAGTCGCCTCAGCCGAAGGCGCGCCGCGCGTGGAGTTCCGCACGCGCGGAACGGATACGATCGGAGCGACAGTTTTCGGTCCCGACGCGCGCGAGTCCGACCTCACGCCGGCCACGAGTGCGCTAGTCACGGCCGCGCTGGGCGGCAAAGACCGTGCAGCGGTGCTGAATGCGGATCGACTGGCCGCCGAGGGCTTCTCGGGCACGCGGCGTGCCGACGCGAGCGGGATCCTGCTGGTCCTCGCGCTGCTGCTCGCCGCCGCCGAGCTGGGGGTCGCGACCCGGACGCGCTGATGCCGCTCGCCTTTTTGCTCGAGAGGTTTCACGACCTTCCCGCCATGCGCTCGCTCGTCGGGCGCCTGCCATCGCCCGGAAAGCGCATCGGGGTGGGCGGGCTTCCCGGTTCGAGCCCGGCCGTGCTGGTCGCAACACTTACCCGGGCGTTGCCGCAGCGTGTTTTCACTGTCGTCGCTCCGACTCCAGCGGACGGGGAGCGCTGGCTCGCGGATCTGCAGACGCTCCTGGGACCGGAGTCGACGGCGCTGTATCCACAGCGCGAGTCACTCGGCGCCGAGGAGCCGCATTACGAGCTGGCCGGCGAGCGCATCGAGACGATCGAGGCGCTGCTGCGCGGAGCAGTCCGTGTGCTGGTCACCACCGCCCGAGCGAGCGCCGAGCGGACGGCAGTTCCGGCGGCACTGGAGCAGGCGCGACTCGTAATCGAAGTCAGTAAAGAGGAAAGGAGCCTCACCGACACGGCGCAGCGGCTCGATCAGATGGGCTACGAGCGCGTCCCAACTGTCACTGAAGTCGCCCAGTACAGCGTGCGTGGCGGAATCCTCGACGTGTACGGATTCGGCATGGCGGCGCCGGCGCGCATCGAATGGTGGAGCGACGAGGTCGTCTCGGTGCGCAGCTTCGATCTCGACACACAACGCTCGGGCGACGCGCTGGATCGCGTGACCGTTCTCCCGGTGCGTGCGGAATCGGTGCAGAACCAATTGCAGGTAGGGGCGCAGCATGCTGCGCCCCTACGAACGAACCTGCTGGGGCTCCTGCCGACCGACACGATCGTCATCACGGATCAGGAATCCGCCGTGGAGCGCGAGGTCGAACGAGCCTGGGCGGATGCGGCGCACCATCTCGAGGTCGCCCGCCGGATGGGAGAAGAGCCGCCAGCCCGTGAGGACCTGCTCATAGACCCGGGAGCATGGCGTGCACGGCTGAACGGCCTGGCCCGTATCGCGGTAGCGGAGGCGGAGACCGAGCAGCGCTTTCCACTCGGCCCGCCCGACCACATCGACCGTGACTTGAAGCGGCTGCGGCAGATCGTCGCCCAGCCTCCGCCGACCGTGATCCTCTGCGACAACGAGGGACAGCTCGAGCGATTGGAAGAGCTGATCGGCACCGATCGTGCGACGCTGGCGGTCGGCGCCCTCGACGGTGGCTTCATCATGCCGACGCTGCGAGTCCTCACCGATCACGAGATCTTCCGTCGGGCACGACGGCTGCGGCGCCCGCGTCGCTATCGCAGCGCCGTATCGACCGCCGCCTCGCGGCCACTGACCCCGGGCGGGTACGTCGTGCATCTGGAGCACGGGATCGGGATCTACCGCGGCCTGCAGACGATCGCCGTCGGCGCCGAGGGGGTGACGCTCGAGGTCGCGGTCGTGGAGTACGAAGGTGGGGACCGGCTCAACGTGCCGCTCTACCGGATCGATCAGCTCGAGCCCTACCGCACCGCTGGCGACGGCGACGCGCCGCCGCCGCGTCTCCACCGGCTCGGCGCCAAGACGTGGCAGCGGCAGCGGGACAAGACGCGGGCCGCGATCCGGGCGATGGCCGCGGAGTTGCTGGACCTCTACGCGCGACGTCAGCTCGCCACGGGCTTTGCCTTCCCTCCCGATACGCCGTGGCAGCGGGAGCTGGAGTCCGCCTTCCTGTATGAAGACACGCCGGACCAGCGGCGCGCCTCGGACGAGGTCAAGCGGGACATGGAGCGTGCCCGCCCGATGGACCGGCTGCTCGTCGGCGACGTCGGATACGGGAAGACCGAGGTCGCCGTGCGGGCGGCATTCAAGGCGGTGCAGGCGGGGAAGCAGGTCGCGGTACTCGTGCCCACGACGATTCTCGCCGAGCAGCACGGCCGCACCTTTCGCGAGCGGCTCGCCGATTACCCGGTGCGCATCGAGGTATTGTCACGTTTTCGCAGCAGCAAGGAGACGGCTCCGCTGGTGGAGCGCCTCGCCGCCGGCGAGGTCGATATCGTCATCGGGACCCACCGGTTGCTCTCAGCGGACGTCACGTTCAAGGATCTTGGTCTGTTGGTCGTCGACGAGGAGCATCGCTTCGGCGTGCGGCACAAGGAGCGGCTGAAGGCGCTCAAGCTGAGCATGGACGTATTGACGCTCACCGCAACACCGATTCCGCGAACCCTGCACCTCTCCCTGGCCGGCCTGCGCGACCTCGCGCTGCTCGAGACCGCGCCGAAGGACCGCTCTCCCGTCCTGACGTTCGTCGAGCCCTGGGACGATGCGCTGCTCGAGGAGGCGATTGCACGGGAGCTGGATCGCGGCGGCCAGGTCTATTTCGTCCACAACCGCATCGAGACGATCGAAACCGTGGCGGCGCGGGTGCGCTCGCTCGCGCCGCGGGCGCGGCTCGCCGTGGCGCACGGGCAGATGCGCGAGGTGGATCTCGAGGCCGTCATGGGCCAATTCGTGCGCGGCGAGGTGGATATCCTCGTCTCCACGATGATCGTCGAATCGGGCCTCGACGTGCCCAACGCCAACACGATGATCGTGGATCGGGCCGACCGCTTCGGCCTCGCCCAGTTGTATCAGCTGCGCGGGCGGGTGGGGCGGAGCCACCGCCGGGCGTTCTGCTATCTGCTCGTACCCGATCAGGTCGATGCCCAGGCGGAGGAACGTTTGCAGGTGCTCGAGCATCATACTGATCTGGGATCGGGCTATCGCATCGCGCTGCGGGATCTGGAGCTCCGTGGCGCGGGGAATCTGCTCGGAGGCGAGCAGTCGGGGCACGTGCAGGCGGTCGGCTTCGACATGTATCTGCGGTGGCTGGAAGAAACCGTACGCGGGCTGAAACATGGGGAACAGGGAGCTGGGAGCAGGGAGCAGTTCTCTCCACCAGATGTGACGATGGACGCGCCGGCGCATTTGCCGGATGAGTACGTCGCCGATGATGACGCGAAGCTCAATTTGTACCGGCGGCTGGCGCGGGCTGAGCAACCAGGTGAGATTCAAGCCGTTCGTGACGAGTTGCGTGACCGTTTCGGGCGATTACCGGCGGCCGCTGAGCGGCTCCTGCTCGTCGCCGAGCTGCGCGCGCTGGGTGCTCAGGCCGGTTTGGAGACGGTCTTGATCAAGGGCGACGAAGCGCGGCTCACTTTCCGGCGCGACGCGTCGCCGCGTTTGGCGGGCCTGCAGGTGGCCCTCGAGGCGGTGCAGTTCGAAGCGGACGTGCGGCGCGCGATGCCGCTCTCCCTCAGGCTCCGCCGGCTCGGCGGAGAGTCGATCGGCCCCGGCCTGGTCCGGGCGCTCACGGCCGTTCTGCGTGACCATCACGGTTAACGAGAGAAAGAGGAAACGGATGCGACGTTTGAGTCTGGTGTTGCCGGCGCTGACCTCACTGACCCTATTCGGGTGCAACGCGCTGCGCGACGCGTTCTCGTCGCGCGCGGACGTCGTGGCGCGCGCCAATGGCCAGACCTTGACGGTGGAACGACTCGGCGGGTGGGCGGGGGAGAGCAAGCAGGTGCCGCTCGATCCGATGACGTTGACCCGCGTGTCGCGCTACTGGGTCGAGTACTCCCTGTTTGCGGAAGCGCTGGCGTCCGGCAAGAATCTGCGGGACTCCGCGACGGCGGCGACGGCGATGTGGCCGGTCGTGTCCAGACTCAAATGGCAACGGTTCCACGACCGGATCGTTACGGGCAAAGACCTGACGCCGCCACAACTGGACTCGGCCTATCAGAGCGGGCCATACCGTGTGTTCCAGCACATCCTCTTCCGGGTGCTCCCCCCCCAGGGCAGCAAATCGACGGACGCGAACCAATTGATCAGAGTCGACGCGCAGAAGCGCCGCCAAGCCGAACAGCTGCTGCCACAGGCGCGTACGGCCGGCCCTCGGTTCGCGCAGCTCGCCTCACGGTATTCCGAGGATCCAACGTCGAAGGTCGACGGCGGATCGCTGGGGCTCTCGACGCGAGGCCAGTACGTCGGGGAATTCGATGACGCGGCCTGGCAGCTCGCGCCGGGCGGCATCAGCGAGGTGGTGAAGAGCCAGTTCGGCTATCACATCATTCGTCGTCCACCGCTGGCCGAGGTGCGGGATTCGTTCCGCATCGGTCTACAGGAACGGATGTCGCGCCACGCCGACTCGATGTACGCTGACAGCCTCGTCATCAGGCGAAAGATCCAACCGGTGAGCAATGCTTCCGCCTACGCGAAGGCGGCCGCGCAGGACATGGAAGCCGCGCGCTCCAGCAACCGGGTGCTCGTGAAGTATCGCGGCGGATCGCTGAAGGTGCGGGACTTCGCGCGCTGGTTGAACGCCCTCGATCCCCAGATCCTCAGCGCGCTGCCGCAGGCGAACGACGAGCAGATCAACCAGTTCCTGAAGTCGTTGGCGCAGCAGCAGCTCATGCTGGAGTTGGCGGACTCCGCCAAGGTCGCGCTCACGGCGGCGGACTGGCAGCGTGTGCGCGCGGAGCACGACTCCACGATGCTTATGATCACGAATATCCTGAACCTGTCACCGGAGATGCTCCGCGATTCGGCCGGCAAGACGCCTGATGAGCGCGTCAGTTTCGCGCTGGGACGGGTGAACGACTATTTCGATCGCGTGTTCCATGGACGGGCCCGGTTCTACCCGCTGCCCGCCTTCCTGGCCGATACTCTGCTCGCGGACGCGCGCTGGGATGTGGACGCGGCGGGCGTACGGCGGGCGGTCGAGCGGGGCCAGGAGATTCGCTCCGATTCGGCCCAGGCATCCAATGCGCCGCGTATCGCGCCCGCACCAGGACCCGCGCCGATCGACACGACGAGAAGGCAGGCGCCGCGATGAGAGCTCTTGGTTTTCTCCTGGCGGCGTCCATGGTCGCGGCGACCGCCGCCGCCCAAACACTCGATCGGATCGTGGCGATCGTGGGCACGCGTCCGATTCTCGCGTCGCAAATCGAAGAGGAAATGGTCCAGCAGCAAGCGCAGGGACAGGCGCTGCCAACGGACTCCGCCCGGCTCGCGGCCCTGCGGCGACAAGTCCTCGACCGCTTGGTCGAACTCGAGATTCTGGTGCAGCAGGCGCAGCGCGACACCTCGATCAAGGTGACGGACCAGGAAGTGCTCGATCAGGTGGAGCAGACGTATCAAAACGTCCGCAAGCAATTCACCTCGGAGAACGATTTCCGCGATCAGATTCGCCAGGCGCGTTTCGGATCGGTCGAAGAGTGGCGCCGCTGGCTGGGCGACGAACAGCGCCGGCAGCTGTATGCGCAGCGCCTGATCGAGGCGCAGCGGCAGAAGGGGAAACTCCGCCCGATTCCGCCGACCGATGCGCAGATGCGCGAGTTCTGGGAACAGAACAAGGAGCAGCAGCCGAAGCGGCCCGCGACGGTGTCGTTCCGTCAGATCGTCCTCAAGCCGGCGCCGGATTCGGTCGCACGGCAGCGGGCGTTCCAGCTTGCCGAGTCGCTTGTGGTGGCGCTGCGGCACCCGGGCGCCGATTTTGCGGCGGCGGCGAAGAAGTTCTCGGGCGACAGCGCCTCCGCGGCCCAGGGCGGCGAGCTGGGGTGGTTCCGCCGCGGAGTGATGGTGAAGGAGTTTGAGGACGTCGCGTTCCGCGTCCGTCCCGGAGAGATCGCGGGTCCCGTCGCGACGTCGTTCGGATTCCACATCATCAACGTCGAGCGCACGCAGCCGGCCGAGATTCTGGCCAGGCACATTCTCGTGGTCCCCGAAGTCAGCCCGGCGCAGATCGCGATCGCCCGGCATCGCGCAGATTCGCTCCACGACGCGCTGGCCCGCGGAGGGGCGAGGGCGTCCTTCGATTCTCTGGCGAAGACGTACGCCGACCCGCAAGAGCCCAAGCTGGCGGAGGAGGCACCGTTCACGGACCTGCCGCCGGAGTACCAGAAGGCCCTCGCGACGGATACGGCGGTGGGACTGAAGCCGGTCATCGTTCAAGGAGCCGATACGCGGCGCACCAAGTTCGTGGTCCTCGAGGTCACCGCTCGCCACGACGCGGGCGAGTTGTCGTTCGAGGACGTGAAGATCCGGATCCGCCAGTCCCTCGGCGATCAGCTCGCCATCCGGCATTTCATCGATCAACTGCGGCGTCAGATTTACATCGACATCAGATTCTAGCCTTGGCTCCTCCCCCTTCTCGGCCGCGCCTGGCGGTGGCCGTGGGTGATCCGCGAGGGATCGGCCCCGAAGTGGTGCGCAAAGCGCTGCGGCAGCCCCTCGACGCGGATGTCCGCATTGTTGGTGGCTGGGAGGACGGAGCCAAGATGCCGAACGACCTCGAGGCGGGTCGGGCAGCCGCCCAGAACATCGAGGCCGCTGCGCGACTCGCGCTCTCCGGTGAGGCCGACGCGATCGTCACCGGACCCGTGAACAAGCTCGCACTGCACGCCGCCGGCTATCGGTTTCCCGGCGTGACGGAATTCCTCGCGCATATCGCCGGTGATGTCCCGGTGGCCATGATGTTGACGACGGGGCGGCTGCGGGTCGTGCTGGTGACGACGCACCTCTCGCTGCGGGACGCGATCGCCTCGGTAACGACCGAGCGCGTGGTGCAGGCGGGACGCATCGCGACCGATGCGCTGCGGCAGTGGTGGGGCATCACCACGCCGCGCCTCGCGTTGTGCGCGCTCAACCCGCACGCCGGGGAAAGCGGACTCTTCGGCGACGAGGACGAACGCCTGCTGCGGCCCGCCGCGACGGCGCTCGACGCCGCCGGGCCGCTCCCCGCCGACACCGTGTTCGTGCGCGCGCTGCGTGGCGAGTTCGACGCCGTGCTCGCGCCCTATCACGACGTGGGAATGACGGCGGTGAAGGTCTCGGGCTTTGGCACCGGGGTGAATGTGACGCTGGGGTTGCCATTCATCCGCACGTCACCCGATCACGGGACCGCGTTCGACATCGCGGGGAAGGGAATCGCGGACGCGGGGTCGATGCGCGCGTCGCTGGAGCTGGCGGTACAGCTGGTGGGCGCCCGCCAGCAGCGAGGCGACTAGCTCGACGGCTCCGGGACGTGTGCGGTCGCCGGCCAGACGCGCACCTTCCCCACCCGCCGGCCATCCATTTCCAGAATCTCGAACGTCGCGCCCTGTAGATTGACGCGGTCGCCTACTTTCGGAAGCCGGCCGAGCCGCCCGAACAGCAGCCCGCCAATCGTGGTGTAGTCCGCGTCGTCGAGGTGAAGCTTGAGCAGGCGATTGACGTCATCCACTTCGGCGCTGCCGGGCAGAATCGGCACGCCGCTCCCTCCGCTACTCGCCGCGGTCCCCGGCCCGGCGGCCGGGGCCTGGTCGTACTCGTCGTAGATCGGCCCGACGATTTCCTCGAGCAGATCCTCCATCGTGACGAGCCCGGCGGTTCCGCCGAATTCATCGAGCACGATGGCGAGATGCACCTTCTGGCGTTTCATGTCCGCCAGGACGTCTTCCACTTCTCGGGTGCCGGGGACGAAGAAGGCGGGCCGCGCGATGTCCTGCACGGGGGCTTCGGCGCCGGACAGCAACCCGCGCAGGATGTCCTTGGCATGCACGATGCCGACCACGTCGTCGAGCGATTCGCCCGTGACCGGATAGCGCGACCGGCCCGCGGCGGCGACGCGGTCGGCGGCCTCGGCGAGCGACGCCTCGGCGGGCAATGCGACCATCTGCGTGCGTGGCGTCATGACGTCACGCGCATTCTTCTCGCTGAACTCGAAGACGCCTTCGAGCAGTCGCGCATCGCCTGCGCCGAGGCCGCCCGTCTTGCGGCTCTGCTGGACCAGCATCCGGATCTCCTCGGGCGAATGTACCCGATCGAGCTCGGGGTTCGAGCTTCTGATGCCGAGGAAGCGCAATACGAGGCGGGCACTGACATTCAACAGGAAATTGAACGGCCGCGTGATCCACGAAAACACGATGAGCGGCGTCGCGACCCACCGGCTGGTGGCCTCGGGATAGGTGATCGCCCATGTCTTGGGGACCAGCTCCCCGAACACGACGTGGAGGAACGAGATCGTGCCGACGGCCACGACGGAGGCAATGCCGCCGCGTGTCAGAAACGCCAGGCCCGCGGGCAGCGTCGCGAACCAATCGCGAAACAGATGCGCGACGGTATCCTCGGCGACGTAGCCCAGCAAGATGGACGTCAGGGTGATGCCGAGCTGCGTCGCCGAGAGGAGGCGATACAGCTCGCCGAGCGCCTTGCGCACGATGCGCGCTTTGCGATCGCCCCGCCGGATCATGGCCTCGATCCGCGTGCGGCGGGATGCGACGAGCGCGAATTCAGCCGCCACGAAGAACGCGTTGGCCGCCACAAGCGCGACGATGGCCAGCAGCCGTAGACCGAGGACGTTCACGGCCTAATAGTATTAGATTTACGGCGAGGATACATCCGTGCTCCCCGCTGAAGCCCACTGCACCTATCGCGCGCCCATCAACGTCGAGACTCGACGCCGCCTGACGCTCGCGCTGGTCATCACCGCGGTTGTCATGCTGGTCGAGCTGATCGGCGGGTGGCTCGCCGGCTCCCTGGCCCTGCTGGCGGATGCCGCGCATATGCTCGCCGACGTCGCGGCCCTCGGCCTGGCGCTCGTCGCCGCGTGGATCGCGCAACGGCCGGCCACCCCGGAGCGTTCGTTCGGGTTCATGCGGCTGGAGATTCTCGCGGCGCTCATCAATGGTGCGGTGCTGTTCGCCATCGCGATCGGCATCGGGGTCGAGGCGTGGCACCGGCTGCGGGTGCCGCAGCTCGTGAACGGACCCTTGCTGCTGGGCGTCGCGGCGATCGGCTTCGTCGCGAATCTCGCTGCCGTCGTCGTGCTGCACCGCGGGCATGAGCACTCGCTCAACCAACGGGGCGCGTACCTGCACGTGCTGGGCGATCTCCTCGGTTCCGTGGGCGCGCTCATCGCGGGCGTCATCGTGCTCACGTCACGTTGGGTGATGGCCGATCCGTTGATCTCCGTACTGATCGGGGGGCTGGTCCTGGTCAGCGCCTGGCGGCTGGTCAAGGAAAGCACCGACGTGCTGCTCGAGGCGACGCCAAGACACATCGCGCTGTCGGACGTGCACGAGCGCATCGCGTCGGTGCCGGGAGTCGAATCGGTTCACGACTTGCATTTGTGGACCGTGACGAGCGGGGTGGTCGCCATGAGCGGACATCTCGTGGTCAAGAACCCGACCGACAATCAGCCTGTGCTGGAGGCCGTTCAGGACCGGATGCGGGCGCTCGGGATTGCGCATGTGACGGTGCAGGTGGAGCAGGAGCCGACGTGTGATTGACGCCCTTGTATGGCTCCAGCCACCCATTTATACTGCCGCCCTCATTATGGGACCACAGAGGACGTAACACAGTGAAGATTCGCAACATCGCCATCATTGCCCACGTCGATCACGGCAAAACCACGCTCGTGGATCAGATGCTCCGCCAGGCGGGCGTATTCCGCGCCAACCAGCAGGTGGCGGAGCGCGTCATGGATTCGAATCCGCTCGAGCGGGAGCGCGGAATTACGATCCTGGCGAAGAACACTTCGGTTCGCTGGAGCGATACAAAAATCAATATTGTGGACACGCCGGGGCACGCCGATTTCGGCGGCGAAGTCGAGCGCATTCTGCGCATGGTCGATGGCTTTCTGCTGCTCGTCGATGCCGCCGAGGGGCCGATGCCGCAGACGCGATTCGTCGCGGGAAAGGCGCTGGCGCTCGGCCTGAAGCCGATCGTGCTGGTCAACAAGATCGATCGGCCGGACGCTGAGCCGATGCGCGTCCATGACGAGGTGCTGGAGCTGCTGATGGACCTGGAGGCGACGCCGGAGCAGTTCAACTGTCCTTTCCTTTATACGTCGAGTCGCCTGGGCACGGCGACGCTGGAGCTCGACGAGCCGGGAACGACGTTGACGCCACTGTTCGACACGATTCTGGGAACGATCCCGCCGCCGAAGGCGACCGAGGCCGGCCCGTTCCAGATGCTGATTTCGACGCTCGATTACTCGTCCTACCTGGGACGGATCGGGATCGGGCGCATCGAGCGTGGGCAGGTGCACGTCGGCGATACCGTCGCGTTACTGGGCATCGGCGAGCCGGGTCCGGTAGGTGATGGTGCGTTCGAGCAAGCCAAGATCGTGAAGCTCTTCGCGTTCGAAGGTCTGGAGCGCGCGGAGCTGGAAACAGCCAGCGCGGGGGAGATCGTCGCGGTGGCGGGGCTCGCCGGTGTCGAGATCGGCAAGACGGTGACGGCCCCCGATCACCTGGACCGTCTGGCCGGCATCGCGGTCGAGGAGCCGACGATCTCGGTGGACATGCTGGTCAACAACTCCCCGTTGGCGGGCCGCGAAGGGAAGTTCGTGACCGGCCGGCAGCTGCGCGAGCGGTTGTACCGCGAGCTGGAGCGCAACGTCGCGTTGCGCGTCGAGGATACGGACACGCCGTACGCGTTCACGGTGTCGGGGCGCGGCGAGCTGCACCTCGGTATCCTGATGGAGACGATGCGGCGCGAGGGGTACGAGTTTCAGGTGAGCCGGCCGCGGATCATCCCGCGGGAGGGTCCGAACGGCGAGCGGCTCGAGCCGTACGAGGAGCTGATGATCGACTGCCCCGAGGGGTACGTCGGGGTGGTAATGGAGAAGCTGGGCCCGCGGCGCGCGACGATGCTGGACATGAAGAACCCCGGGCTCGGCATGGTGCGGATGCGGTTCAAGATCCCCGCGCGGGGCTTGCTGGGGTACCGGTCGGAGTTCTTGACGGACACGCGGGGGACGGGGATCATCCACCACCGCTTTTTCGAGTACGATTTGTGGGCCGGCCCGCTGTCGGGGCGGAACCGGGGTGTGATGGTGGCGGACCGGGAGGGGGCGGTGGTGGCCTTTGCCCTCTTCAATCTTCAGGAACGCGGTACGATGTTCGTACAGCCGGGCGACGCGGTCTATGAGGGGATGATCATCGCGGAGCACGTGCGGCCCGGCGATATGGACGTGAACGCGACGAAGGAAAAGAAGCTCACGAATATGCGCACCACGGCGTCGGACGAGATGATTATCTTGGAGCCGCCACGCCAGATGACCTTGGAGCTGGCGCTCGAGTACATCGAAGACGACGAGC
>WNGO01000328.1_pt1 | contig 28921 bp, 27 predicted proteins | sample 5400511 | NCBI WGS metagenome assembly WNGO01 (sample SAMN13153380, study PRJNA577476) | soil metagenome | isolation source: 20 cm soil or saprolite under Garry oak tree replicate 2 | place: USA:California | collected 2016-06-15 | reverse complement strand
TCACCGAGACGGAGCTGAAGGAAGTCACCGCGATGCTGGAGCGCGGCGTCCGCCCGACGCCGGCGTTCACGGGCCCCGTGCCGGGGGGCGCCGACGGTCACACCTGGGTCGAGCCGACGCTGGTCGCCGAGGTCCGCTACAAGGAGTGGACGAACGAGGGACTACTGCGGCAGCCGGTGTTCGTTCGATTCCGAGACGACAAACCTGTATCTGAGATCGCGGTACGGGGACGGGGGACGGGAGAGGAGGGACGGGGGGATTCGGATGAAGCGACCCGTCCCCCGTCCCTCGTCCCCCCTCCCCGCGAGGTGAAGTTCTCCAACCTCGACAAGATCTTCTGGCCTGAGGAGGGCTACACCAAAGGCGATCTCATCGAGTACTACCGCGCCGTCTCCCCGTGGCTCCTGCCCTACCTGAAGGACCGGCCGGTGGTGCTCACGCGGTATCCAGACGGCATCGGCGGCAAGTCGTTCTTTCAGAAGGACGCGCCGAGCTTTGTCCCCGAGTGGATGCAGCTGGAGCGAATCTGGAGCGAGGACACGCAGCGCGAGATCAGCTACTTCGTGTGCGACAACCTCGAGTCGCTCCTGTACATCGCCAACATGGCCTCGATTCCGCTGCACATCTGGGGCAGCCGGATCTCGTCGCTGGAGCAGCCCGACTGGTGCATCCTCGATCTCGATCCCAAGGAGGCGCCGTTCCAGCACGTCGTGACGATCGCGCGCGCCACCAAGTCTCTGTGCGACGACATCGGCCTGCCGTGTTTCATCAAGACCAGCGGCTCCACGGGCCTGCACGTCCTGCTGCCCCTCGGCCGGCAGTGCACCTACGAGCAGGCCCGGACCCTCGGCGGGTTACTGGCGCGGGTGATCGCCGCCGAGCTCCCCGACATCGCGACGATTACGCGCCAGGTCGAGAGGCGCGGGGCCCGCGTGTATCTCGACTACGTCCAGAACGGCCACGGGCGGCTCCTGGTCGCGCCGTTCAGCGCGCGTCCCCTTCCGGGCGCCCCGGTGTCCATGCCGCTCGCCTGGAGCGAGGTCACGCCGAAGCTGGACATCAGGAAATTCACCATCAAGACCGCGCCGGTCCGGGTGAAGAAGCTCGCTGACGATCCCCTGCGGCCGGTGCTCGACCTGCAGCCCGATCTGGTGAATGCCCTCGAACAGCTCAATGATCGCCTCGGCTGAGCTACGTGTCGGTGAAGTCTCGGGGCTCTTGCTCCGGCCGAAGGACGCCCGGCTGCTCTACGTGCTGGCACATGGCGCGGGAGCGGGGATGCGGCACCCGTTCCTGGAATCGATCTCGCAACGGCTCGCCGAGCAGGGGATCGCCACGCTGCGATATCAATTCCCATATATGGAGCGGCGCTCACGGCGGCCCGATCCCCCGGCCGTCGCGGCGGCGACGGTGCGGGCGGCCGTGGCGGAAGCGGCCCGCATGGCGCCGGATCTGCCGCTCGTGGCGGGCGGCAAGTCGTTCGGTGGCCGGATGACCTCGACGGCGCAGGCGGAGGAGCCACTCCCGGGCGTGCGCGGCCTCGTGTTCCTGGGCTTCCCCTTGCATCCGCCGGGACGGCCGGACGACAAGCGGGCGGAGCACCTCGCCCACGTGCAAGTCCCGATGCTGTTTCTTCAAGGCACCCGGGACGACTTCGCCGCTCTCAAGCTGCTGCAGCCGCTCGTGAAGCGGCTCGGCGAGCGTGCGACGCTGCACCTCGTGGAGGGCGGAGACCACTCGTTTCGCGTGCCCACGAAGTCGGGTCGGAGCGAGGGGGAAGTGATGGGGGAGGTTGTGAGCACCATTGTCGAGTGGGCTGATGGGCTTAGCTAGAGGTTTGGGGAGGCTCGGGGAGGTTGCTCCGACCCTTACCAACTTCCCAAACCTCCCCTAACCTCCTCTAACGTCCACCGACCTGCTTTATGCCCAGCCACTGGATTGTAAAAACCGAGCCGTCTACGTACAGCTACGACGATCTCGCGCGCCAGAAAACCGCCGTCTGGGACGGCGTCAAGAACAACCTCGCGCTCAAGCACCTGCGACAGATGAAACCCGGCGACCGGGTCCTGGTCTATCACACGGGGGACGAGAAAGCGGTGGTCGGGATCGCCGAAGCCGCGTCGGAAGCCTATCCCGATCCCAAGCAGAAGGACCCTAAGCTCGCGGTCGTGGACCTGAAGGCGATTGGGAGACTGCCGCGGCCGGTACCGCTCGCCGAAATTAAGAAGGACCGCGCGTTCGCCGATCTGGGGTTGGTGCGAATGGGACGCCTCTCGGTGATGCCGGCGTCAGCCGACCAATTCAAGCGCATGGTCAAGCTGGGCGGACAGTAACCACGCATCACGGACGACGGAGGACGGTTCATGGGCAAAGGAGATACTCGCACCAGGCGCGGCAAGATTTTCCGTGGCACGTACGGCAATGCCCGCCGCAAGAAACGGAAGAAGAAGGCTCCCGAGACCACGAAAGCCCCCAAAGAAGCCCAATGAGGGCGCTGGTGCTCGCGAGTGTCGCGCTTCTCGCGGCACGATTCGCGGCGGCCCAGCAGGACGACCGCTGGCAGCTCACACGGAACAACGGGGCCATCCTGTGGGATCTGCAGCTCGTGCGGCTGGCGAGGGACACGCTGGTCGTGCGGCACAGTGACTCGACCTATCGCTTTCCCATCGGCGCCGTGGACGAGCTACGGCTGGTGCGGAAGTCGGAGCATCGCACCAATGAGCCCGGTACTTTCGGTGACGCCCTCGGGGGGGTGGGGGATGCGGTGTACCGATTGACGCTGTACACGGTCGCGGAACGCCGGAAAATCCTCGCGCAGGTGTTCCACGATCATCCTCCCCGCGATCCCTCGCTGCCGACGCAAGGCACGAGCGATATCTGGCAGATCACTCTCAAGGACGGCACGATCGTATGGAACCTGCGGCTCGAGCGGCTGCAGCACGACACGATCGTGTTCCGAAACGATGCCCGCGTGGTGCGCTACCCGCTGCTCCGCGTGGACGAGCTGCGGCTCGTCCGTGCGGGCGAGCACGAGATCGGACCGGTGGCGGCGGGTGGGCGCTACGACGGCGCGCCCAACGGGGCGAGCGACGTGGTGTACCAGCTGACCCTGCTCGATCTTGCGCAGCGGCGGCAGGTGGTGCAGGAAATCCTCCGGACACGTAACGCGCCCCGCCCGTGACGGCCCGTCGAATCCTCCTCGCCGATGCCGATGCGTTCTACGTGGCCGTGGCGCGCCTCGCGGATCCGCAGGGCGCCGGTAAGGCGCGCCTGCTCATCGTCGGCGGCTCGGCGGACCGGCGCGGGGTGGTGATGTCCGCGTCGTACGAGGCACGCGCCTATGGCGTGCGCTCGGCGATGCCGATGGCGCGAGCGCTGCGATTATGTCGGGACGCGCTGGTCGTACCCGTGCCGTGGGAGACGTGCGCGCACAAGAGCCGCGAAATCGGAGCGGTGCTGCGGCGCTTCACGCCCGTGGTGGAGCAGGCATCGAGCGACGAGTTCTATCTCGATCTCTCGGGCACCGAGCAGCTGTACGGCGGCGAGCCGCTCGCCGTGACGGCGCGCCGCATGCGTGAGGACGTGAAGAACGAGACCGCGCTCTCGTTGTCGATCGGCGGCGGCACCTCGAAGCTGATCGCCAAGCTTGCCGCCGGGGTCGCGAAGCCCGTCCCCGGCTGCTCCGCGGATGGGGTGCACGTCGTGCCGCCCGGAGCGGAAGCCGACTTCATGCTGCAGTTCGCGCTCGCCGATATCCCGTTCGTCGGCCCTAAATTTCAGGAGCGCCTGGCGCGGTTCGGCCTGCGCACCGTACGCGACGTCGTGCGGCACGACCGGGATGCACTGGTCCGGTGGCTGGGGGAGCGGGAAGGGACGTGGCTGTATGACCGGGCACGCGGCATCGATCGGGCGCCGGTGCACGCCGTGCGGGAAGCCAAGTCGGTCAGCCGCGACGAGACGTTCGCGACCGATCTGGACGACGACGCCGCCCTCGCTGCCCGGCTGTTGAGCCTGGCCGATCGAGCGAGCGCCGATGTTCGTGACGCGGGCCTGCTGGCCCGCACGGTGACCGTGAAGTTGCGCGACGCGGACTTTACCACCCGGCAGGCCAGCCGCACGCTACGTGCGGCCGTCGAGTCGGACCGGGTGGTGTACGCCGTGGCCCGCGAGCTTCTGGCGCGGCTCCGCGCGGCCCGGCGGATGCCGGCGCGCCTGCTGGGCGTCGCACTCTCGCAATTCGTGTCGGCGAGCGGCGACGGCCAGCTCTCCCTCCTCGAGTCGTCATCCCCGGATGCCACGCTCGAAACCGAGCGCGACCGGATCATCTCCCGGATGATCGATGAGGTGCGCGAGAAATTCGGTCCGGACGCCTTGAGTCGCGGGGCGGCTCGCTGACGTCATTGTGCTACGTCGTCGTACTATGTCGTCGCGTGACGTCTACATCGCTCCAAGCGCCGCAGCCGCCTTGCTCACCGCCGCCTGCTTCACCCACAGGATAGCGCCGTACCGCCCCATTCCGGCGGTCACGCCCGTCACCGCCGTGACGTTGATCTTCGCCGCGCCGAGCCGTGCGAGAACGCCCGCCAGCGCGCCGACCCGATCGTCGCCGTCAATGAGGAACGCCGTTTTCGGCTTCGACAACTTGATCTTGGCGTCCTTCGCGGCGGCCGTGAACGACACGGCATCGGATGGCACGAAATCCACCTGAGCCTTGCGCGCGCTCGGGAACGCGTGGAACGCGAGCAGGTTCACGCCGGCGCTCCTCAGGGTCGCGAGCAGCCGGGCGCCTTCCCCGGGCTTGTCGGAGATGGTGGTGTAGTAGTAGCTCACCTTGCGGATCGAGTCGGTCATGGCGGTCTCCGATGTGATCGTTCCGCTTCACTATGTCCCGCAATACGCGCGGTCGCCAGGTCGCCGTGGCTATCTCACGTAGAACGCGGTTCGCCCGAGCCGCCCCGCCCGCTCGAACCAGACCGTTACCGCTCCGGCCCCCGCCGTCGCGCTGAAGGCGCGACCCAGGTCCTCCGCGGTCGATATTCGCACGCGGTTGATCTGCAAGATCACGTCCCCGGATCGGAGGCCGGTGGCGTCTTCCATCTCGTCGGGAAGGTCGTAGATCAGGGCGCCGTGATCGCTCTGGATGTTCCGCTCGGCGCGCACACTCCCAGTCACGGTGACCACCTTCATGCCGCCGAGCACCGCGACTTTTTCGGCCAGCGTGGTCGGGAAATCCGTGACGGCGAGCCGCACGCTCCGAGTGCCCCCGGCGTGGCGATAGCTGACGACGAGCGTGTCGCCCGGGCCAGTGTCGAGCATCACGGCCTCCCAGTCCAGAAAGGTGCGCAACCGCCGACCGAGCGCGCTGATGAGTACGTCGCCGGTTACGAGCCCGGCCCGCCCCGCGGGCCCCCCCACGGCTACCTGGGTCACCCGCAGGCCGCCCGCCTGCTTCCAGCCGCGCAGGTCCTCGGCACCCGCGACGTCGAGACCCACCCAGGCGCGCCGCACCTTCCCGAAACGGCGCAGCTCGTCGGCCACTCGCAGCGCACGCTCGATCGGGATCGCGAAGCCGATCCCCACCGAACCGCCCGAGCTCGTGAAGATCGAGCTGTTGACGCCCACCACCTCGCCCAGGGCGTTCGCCAGCGGTCCTCCGGAGTTGCCGGGATTGATCGCGGCGTCGGTCTGGATCATGCCCACATAGATCCCGGACTGGCCCTCGGACGGAAGCAAGTTGCGGCCGACGGCGCTCACCACGCCCGCGGTGACGGTAGGCTCCGAGTTGCCGAGCAGGTAGGCGAACGGGTTGCCGACGGCGACTACCCATTCCCCGATCATCAGGTCGGTGCTTTTCCCCAGCGGAGCGGTCGGGAGGTTCGAGCCATCCACCTTGAGCACCGCGATATCGGTGAGCGGGTCCTCCCCCTGGATCGTCGCGGGAAAGTCGCGCCCGTCACGCGTTGTGACCACGATCTGCTCCGCCCCCTGGGTGACGTGCTGGTTGGTGATCACCACTCCGTCGGGCGAGATGATGAACCCCGACCCGTACCCCTCCACCACCTGTTCCGAGCCGCGAGGCGTGAAGAAGAGGTCGAACGGATCCTGAGGCAACCGCCGTTGGCGCCGCAGGACGTTGACGCTTACGACTGCGGGGGCGAGGCGGGTGGCGGCGGTGACGATGGCGGTCTGGCGGGATCGCGCGAGGTCCTGTGCCGGGAGGTGTGGCGTGGCCGCAACAGCCCACGCCACGACGCTGACGAACGCGAGCGGAGCTCTCATGACAGCCAATTCTACACGCTTGACGCGCACCGGGCGCGCCCGTAGATCAGGCCGCAAGACCCAACGACAGCAATCGCGCGCTCGTACTGAGATGTGAGCAGGAGAAGTTTCCCTTCTCTCTCGAGCCGTCCACCGAAGGAGTTGGTCCGATGCCCCGCATGGCTCTCCGTCAAGCCAGTTTGTGGAGTGCGCTCTGTATCGCGCTCGTCTTCCCGGTCGCCGCACAGCATCGCAAGCCCGCGAAACCAGCTACACCTCCCCCGACGCTCTCGTCGGTCGGCGCGGACTCCCTGAACAACGTGAAGTTCCGCAACCTCGGCCCCGCGGTGGCCGGCGGGCGTGTCGCGGCCGTGGTCGGCGTTCCGGGCGACCGCGACGTCTACTACATCGGCGCGGGAGGGGGTGGGGTCTGGAAGACGACGGACGGCGGGGACTCATGGGAGGCGGTCTTCAAGGATCAGCCGACCGCGTCGATCGGCGCCATCGCGCTCGCGCCGTCGAATTCCAACGTCGTGTGGGTGGGCACCGGTGAGGGGAATCCGCGGAACGATGTGGTGGACGGCCGCGGTGTGTTCATGTCGCCCGACGCCGGCAAGAGCTGGCGGTTCATGGGCCTCGGGGATGTCGGACAAATCACCCGCATCGTGATCGATCCTGCAAATCCCGACGTCGTCTTCGTGGCCGCGCTCGGACACGTGTGGGCGCCCAACGCCGAACGCGGCGTGTTCCGGACGGCGGACGGCGGTAAGACGTGGCAGAAAGTACTCTTCGTGAACGACACGACCGGCGTGGCGGACCTGATCATGGTCCCGGGCAACCCACGCGTGCTGTTCGCGGGTCTGTGGCAGTTCGTGCGCTACCCCTGGGAGCTCCAATCGGGCGGCGCTGGCAGCGGAATCTACCGCTCCACCGACGGCGGCCTCACCTGGGAGCGGCTCAAGCAGGGCCTGCCTGCGAGCCCGCTCGGCCGTATCGCCCTGGCCGTCGGCCCGACCAACCCGTCCCATGTGTACACCCTGATCGAGACGAAGCAGGGGATGCTGTGGGACTCAAAGGACCAGGGCGATCACTGGTCCAAGGTCTCCGACTTCCACGGCTTGTCCGCCCGGCCGTTCTACTTCTCGCTGATGCACGTCTCGCCGGTGGATGACCGGAAGCTGTTCTTCTCGTCCTATCTGTTGCTCCGGTCCGACGACGGTGGCAAGACCACCACGCCGATCGATCGCGGCGTGCACGTGGACCATCACGCTCTGTGGATCGACCCACAAAACCCCGACCGCATGATCCAGGGGAACGACGGGGGTGTGTACGTCACGGAGAACGGCGCGCAGAGCTGGCGGTTCCTGAACAATCTGCCGATCGGCCAGTTCTACATGGTCGCCGCGGACAACAACACGCCCTACACGTTGTGCGGTGGCTTGCAGGACAACAACGCGTGGTGCGGGCCGTCGAGCGGCATCGGAGGCGGGGGAGGCGGAGGTGGGGGCGGTGCGGGAGGTCAGGGATTGAACGGCTCCGAGTGGTTCACCGTGACCGGCGGGGACGGGGAGTACGCGGTGCCGGCGCCGAGCGACTCGTCGATTCTTTATGTGGACTCCCAGAACGGCAACATCACGCGCGTGGATCTCAAGACGGGCGTGACCCGCTCGATTCGGCCGTACCTCTCCGGGGTCACGGAGATGAAGCCGGCCAACCTGAAGTATCGGTTCAACTGGACGTCTCCCATCGCCGTGTCGCCGACCGACGCGAATACGGTCTACATGGGCGCGAACGTCGTCTTCAAGAGCACGGACGGCGGCGAGCACTGGACGACCATCAGCCCCGATCTCACCCGAGACGACAAGTCCAAACAGGTGACGAGCGGCGGCCAGATCAACTACGACATCTCGGGCGCCGAGTCGTACAGCACGATTCTCACCGTCAACCTGGCGCCCAGCGACGCGAACGTGATCTGGGTCGGCACCGACGATGGGCTGGTGCAGGTGACGCGGGACGGCGGCAAGACGTGGAGCAACGTATCGGGTCACTTCCCGGGGCTGGCAAAGGACATCGAGGGCCGGGTGTACCAAATCGGCGTCTCGCCGTTCGACGCGGGCTCGGCGTACATCGCGATCGACCGTCATCAGCTCGATGACCGCCGGCCGTACGTGTACAAGACGAGCGACTACGGTAAGACATGGACCGACATCGGACGGGGTCTCCCGGCGGACGTGCCCGCGCGCGTGGTGCGCGAAAATCCCAACCTGCGTGGGTTTCTCGTTCTTGGCACCGACGCCGCGTTGTGGTACTCGCGGGACGCGGGTGGGAGCTGGAAGCCCCTCAAGGCCGACTTCCCCACCGTGCCGGTCTACGACGTGCAGTTCATCAAGCGCCAGCACGATCTCGTGATTGCGACCCACGGCCGTGGTCTGTTCGTCATGGATAACATCACGGCGCTCGAAGAGCTGACGCCGGAAGTGGTGGCCTCCGACTTCCACGTGTTCGGCACGCTGCCGGCGCAGATCCGCGTGCGGCCGCGCCGTCCGGGCGTCGCGCCGGCGCGCTTCACGACCCCGAACGCACCGGCGGGCGCGGTCGTCGACTATTACCTCAAGGTTGCCCTCGATACGGGTGCTGCAACGTCGCCCGACGAGAGTCGTGAGTCGGGCCGCGGCGGCCGGTCGCGCCGTGCGCGCGTGGTCGCGACGGTGACCGACAGCCGCGGCGACACTGTCGTGGTGGACTCGGGCGGGCCGGGAAAGCAGGGAGTGAATCGCTACGTCTGGAACCTGCGGTACGCGGGGCCGACGCGGTTGAACTTCGAGAAGCCAGCGGCGGGCGAGGACGAAGAGAACCCGTTCCGCCAGGTCGTCGGTCCGCGCGTCATTCCGGGGACCTACACGGTCGCGCTCAGCGCCGCAGGCCGCACGCAAACGAAGACGGTCACCGTGGAGCCGGACCCCTTCCTGGCCGGCGACCCCGCGCGGTTTGCAGCGCAGCTCCATGCCGGGCTCGAATGGCGCAACGCCATGTCGGCCCTGAACGAAATGCTGAACCGCATCGTGAGCCTCGAGACGCAGCTCAAGAACACACAGCAAGCCTTACGCGACAATGCGGGCGGTGACACGACGGCGGCCGCACCGGTGACGCGGCAGGGACGCGACCTCGGTCGCAAGCTCAAAGAGCTCAAGGACAGCCTCTACAACTCGGAGGTCCAGCGCGATGCCGGGCAGGACGACATCCATTACTTGAACCATTTCCAGGACCGGCTGCAAAGTCTGGGCTTCGGCCTGTCGCTCGCCTATGCCCAGCCGCCGACAGAAGTCGTGGCGGGGCGGTTCAAGGAGCTGCGGGCCACGCTGGACGACTACCTCACGAAGTTCAACGAGCTCATCCGCACCGAGGTCGCGGGATTCAACAAGACGGCCCAGGAGCGCCAGGCGCCGATCCTGGTGAGCGGACAGCCGATCGCAGTGAGGGAAGTGAAAGTCGTTTCGCGCTGACCCAGAGGGCGACGACGAGCACGGCCACCGGAATCACGATCCCGAGCGAGCGGATCACCGCCGCCACGAGACCGACGAAGTTCCGCCACGCCTGCTTGAACGCCTCGCCGAGGACGCTCGAGCCTGCGTGCCCCACCACGGGCAGCGGCTCGTGCACGTAGATCGTCAGGGTGCTCAGGGCGGCGTGTGCTCGGAGGTAGCGCAGCCGCCCTTCGTAGCGCTCGATCTCCTCACGCACGCGCGTCAGCTCGTGCTCGACATCGAGCACGTCCTTGAGCTTTCCCGTCCGCGTGGCCAGCAGGTCGATGAGACGGGTCTCGAGCCGTCGCGCATTGGTCATACGGGCCGTGACGTCGGTGAACTCTTCGCCAACATCCTCGGCGTTGACGTTCACCGACTCGAGCTTCCCGAGCGTCGAGAGCCCGCCGAGTCCATCGTCGAACCGGTCGGCGGGGATCTTCACCTCGAGGGTCGCCGCCCGGAGCTGGCCGCGCCCCGTCTGCATGATCGTGTTGGCGACGTAGCCACCGACGCGACCGGCGAGGAGCCGCACCTGAGCCACGGCGCGCTCGAGTGAATCCACCTCGATGCTCGTCTGGCCGCTCCGGATCACCATGTCGGAGCTGCTGCTGGTCCGGGAAATGGGCACCGAGCCAGCCTTCGCGAATGCGGTTCGCTCCTGCGCTTCTGGCGCTGCACTGGGTGCCGGTGCCGCCGCACGCTGATACCACCGTGCCCGGATTTGCGGTGCCGAGAGAGAGTCGGCAGCGGCGCGCTCGACGCGCTCCGGGGGTGTGGTGCAAGCCATCGTCGCGAGCGCCGCGACCAGGATAGGGATCCGCATGGAACACTCCAAGAGGGCTGGTCCCGGAGAGACGAACGACAAGCCCGAGTTTGCACACGGACGTAACCCCCGGCCCAAGGCGACCGTACGGAAGCGCGTGACCACTCCACGACTCGTCTCAAGCGCGCTCCGCGAGTGGGACCGTATGGTCACCGCGCTCGAGGACGTCCGGCGCGAGCCCCGGCGCCTCGGCCCTTGGGCGGTTCGCGTCATCCGGCTCGCGGCGAAAGCAGTCCTGGTCGCGCTGCTGCCGTTTCTTGCTCTCGTTCGCGTGGCGGTGTTTCTCTACGAGCATCAAGGCTGGCCCACCGCGCTCGCCCTCGCGGGTGGGACCGCGTGCTCCGTGGCCGTCGTCACCGCATACGGCGCGTGGCTGTGGCATCGCTTCACCGGTCAGCTCCGGCTCGCGCTCGTGGCCCGGCGGGTGGCGCTCCCGTTCGTGGCCGCGTACTGCGTGTACGCGCTGGTCTACCTCTCGAGCGCCAATGCCAAGTCGGACCGAGTGCGCGCGTACTACGCTTCGCTCCATCCCCTGCTGCGCGTCGGGCTCTCGACGCTCATCGTGTTCGACCGCGACGCCATGATCACCGACCTCGCCCGCCGGCCGGAGGATTACCGGACGATGGGCTTGCCCCAGAACGACGCGTCGTTGCATCTGGTGCAGCGGGACGGCTATTCGCACGCAGCCGACCTGCGCACCGCGACCCGGGGCTTCGTGCGGAACCGCCTCGTTCAGCTGTACCTGTGGGGATTGGGATTCGACACGCGGCGCCACACCGGCACATCCGATCACCTGCACGTGGAGTTGCCGGTGCGTTGACGGCGGGTACCTTCCGCCGTATGCCGCTCACCCGAGACGACATTCGCGACTCCGTCGAGCGCGCCGGCGACGAGCACTGGGACGCCCTGCGGCATCACCACGAGGACGCCTACCCCAACCCGAAGCCCACGCCTGGTGACGTGTGCAAGGGAGAAGCCGAGCGGCTGAACCAATTGGGGCTGGGCGATGCCAAAGAGTTCGAGCTCGTGGAGACGCGAGTGGAACGCGTGGGTGACGAGGTGCGCCTTACCCACGTGCTCACGTACAAGCCCCTCGGCGTGCGCCTGCTCACGGAGCCGTTCCAGGACTACAAGTAGGCCTTACTTCTCGAACATCAGCTCCTTGGCCCGCTGCGTGGACTTCACCACGGCCTTGATGAGCGTGACGCGCAGCTTGCCCTCTTCGAGCTCGAGAATCCCGTCGATCGTGCAGCCCGCCGGCGTCGTGACGGCATCCTTGAGCAGCGCCGGGTGATCCCCGGTGTCGAGCGCGACCTTCGCGGCCCCGAGCAGCGTCTGCGCCGAGAGGATGGTGGCCACGTCGCGCGGCAGGCCGACCTTCACGCCCGCTTCGGCTAGCGATTCCAGAATGATGTAGACGAACGCGGGGCCGCTCGCCGAAAGGCCCGTCACGGCGTCCATGTGTTTCTCGTCTACGACCACCGTCCGGCCCACCGTATCGAACAGGCGCCGCGCGGTGTCGAGATGAGCTTCCGTGGCGTGCTTGCCTTTGCAGATGCCGGTCATGCCGGCCCCCACCTGGCTCGGCGTGTTGGGCATCGCCCGGACCACCGGAATCGGCTTCCCCAAGAGCTCTTCGATGAAGCCTGTCGGGACCGAAGCGGCCACGGAAATGAGGAGCTGTGAGGGCGTCACATCCTCGCGAATCTCTTCGAGCAGCTCGCGCACATTCTGCGGCTTGACGGCGATGATGACCACGTCCGCGCCGCGCACCGCCGCGCGGTTGTCAGTGCCCACGGACACCGCGCGCTTGGCCCCCAGTGTCTGCGCCCGCTCCGCGTGCCGCACGGTAGCGACGGCGTTGCCGGGCGGCAGACCGGCCTCGAGCAGGCCCTGCAGCAGAATATTCCCGATCTTGCCGAGTCCCAGGACAGCCACGCGTTGTTGCTTCATCGCAAGATTTCCTCCAGCACGGTCGCGGCATCGGTCTTCTCGTCCCGATACTTGACGATCACCGGCGTATACAGGGAAATCCCCCACCGGACGGCGGCCGTCCCTTGCGCGTCCCGCGCGCCGGGGACGATCACGGCTCCGGCCGGAATCTCGAGCGGCCGGTTTCCATCCCGGCGGTAGACCTGCTCGCGCACGAGGTCATAGACCGGCGTCGAGCCGGTGAGGACGGTTCCGGGAGCCAGCACCGCACGCTCGCGCACGATGGTGCCCTCGTATACGCCGCACCCGCCGCCCACGAGCGCGTCGTCCTCCACGATCACCGGGAGCGCACCGACCGGCTCGAGCACGCCGCCGATCTGGGCCGCCGCCGAGAGGTGGACGCGTTTGCCGATCTGCGCGCACGACCCGACCAGCGCGTGGCTGTCGATCATCGTGCCCTCGTCCACGTATGCGCCCACGTTCACGTACATCGGCGGCATGCAGATTACTCCGGGGGCCACGTACGCCCCGTCGCGGATGCTCGACCCGCCGGGGACGATGCGGATCTTGTCCGCCAGCGTGGTGGGCCTGACGGGATACGTGTCCTTATCGAAGAATCGGAGGCTGGGATGCGCGGACATGTCCGCCAGCGCGCCCATGCGGAACCCGAGGAGGATCCCCCGCTTCACCCACACATTGACGCACCACGCGCCGTCCGGCGTGCGCTCGGCGGCGCGGATCTCGCCCCGCGCGAGGGCGGTCCGGAACTCGGCGAACAGTGCCCGGTCGGCGTCATCGAACGCCTCGCGCTCACGGGCGACGAGGGCCTCGATGCGCTCACGCAGCGACATGCGAGGCGCCTGGCAGCAGGCCGAGCGCTCCGAGCACCACCCGCAGTCGGGCGCGTGTTTCCTCCTGCACGGGGACGAGCGGGAGGCGGAAGCGCTCCTCCAGGAGACCCATCAACGCGAGCGCCGCTTTCACCGGTCCAGGGCTCGACTCGATGAAGTTCGCTTCCATGAGAGGAAGCAGGCGGTAGTGCACCTCCCGGGCCGCATCCCACTCGCCCCGCAGCGCGCTTTCGGTCAACCTCACCATGAGCTCGGGCGCTTCGTTCGAGACGACGGACACGATGCCGTCGGCGCCGAGGACGATCAGCGGGAGAGTGATGGCATCGTCCCCGGATAACACCTGAAATCCCGTAGGGCGATCGCGCAGGATGGCCATGATCTGCGCCAGGTCGCCCGAGGCTTCTTTCACGCCGACGATGTTGTCGGTTTCACGGGCCAGCGCGAGCGTGGTCGCAGCCGTGATGTTCGACGCCGTGCGACCGGGCACATTATAGAGGACCACGGGCACGTCGTGCATCGCTTCCGCGACGGCGCGGAAGTGCGCCTTGAGTCCCGCCTGCGTGGGCTTGTTGTAATAAGGGGCGACCGCGAGCACGGCGTCCGCGCCGGCGGCGCGAGCCGCGCGGGCCCGCTCGATCGTGGTCGCCGTGGCGTTGCTGCCCACGCCGGCGAGGACTTTGGCACGGCCGCGCGCCGTCTCCACGGTCAGCGCGATGACGCGCTCGTGTTCGGGCGGCGTGAGGGTGGCGGCCTCACCGGTCGTGCCGCAGGGCACGAGCAGCCGGACGCCCGCGGCGATCTGGCGCTCGACCAACGCACGATACCGCGCTTCGTGCACCTCGCCGGCGGCATTGAACGGCGTGACGAGCGCCGTCCCGCAACCACCCAGCCACTGCACTGGCTTGGTCATGTGGCCTCCAGTATGTCGTCCAGCACGTCGGAAAAGGCATGCATGCCGCGCCGCGTGCCGCCGGCGATCCAGCTGGCCGCGAGCAGCGCGCCCGCGGCGAACCCCGTCCGGGAGTGGGCCGTGTGCACCAGCAGCACCTGATCCGCAGCCGAATCGAACCCGACGCGGTGCGTACCGGGAATGCTGCCTGCCCGCGTGCTGGCGATCGGCACGGTCTCGACGTCGAGCTCGCGCATCAGGATGCTTCTCAGGGCCAGCGCCGTGCCGGACGGCGCGTCACGCTTGCGGGCGTGGTGGGCCTCTTCGATGAACGGATCGTATCCGTGGCTGCGACGGAACAGCCGTGCCGCGCTCGCCACGAGGCGGTAAAAGAGGTTCACACCGATCGAGAAATTGGCGCCGTAGACGAGCGAACCCCCACGCGCGTCTACGATCTTGCGGACCTCGGGCTCTTCGCGTTGCCATCCCGTAGTACCCTGCACGAGCGGCACTCCCGCCGCCACGGCCGCCTCGACGTGCGCGAGCACGCCGCCGGGGGCGGAGAAATCGATCGCCACGGTGTGGCCGCGGAGCAGCCGCGACGCGTCGGCGGCATTCGCGGATGTGACAATCGCTCCGACTTCGAGACCCGCCGCCCGGGCGGTTTCCTCGAGCACGCGTCCCATCGCCCCGTGGCCCAACAGGGCGATCTTCATCTCGCCGCCTCCGCCGCGGCGAGGGCGTGCGCCAGTCGCACGTACGCGTCGATGCCCGCCGCCAGCTCGGCCTCCGAGATCCGCTCGTGCGCCGTGTGCGCGTCCCGGATCGATCCGGGGCCGAGCAACAGCGGCGTGCCCCAGTTGGTGAGATGCGGGATGTCGGTCGTGAAGCGAACGATGCAGGTCTCGAAGCCGGGCAGCGTCGTGAGCCGCTGGACCGGCACCTCCGTCAGGTAGTCGATTCTCGCGCGATCGCGCACCGCGACCTCGAGCAGGGCTTTCACCCGCTGGGCATCGGTGACGAGACGGATCTGCAGGTCGGCATGGGCGTCCGCGGCGACCACATTCGGCCGCGTGCCGCCGGCGATCACCCCGATGTTGACGGTGGTCTCGCCGAGCACGGGATCGGACGGCCAGGCGGAGTGCCGCACGTCGGCCAACACGTCGAGCAGCGCATCGATGGCCGAGCGTCCCTCTTCCGGGTAGGCCGAGTGCGCGGGTACACCGGCGGCGCAAAGCGACAGACGGAGCGAGCCCTTGCATGCGGCGGCCAGCCGGTTGTCGGTCGGCTCACCATCGATCAGCCAGCGGCACTCCCGCGCCGTCGGGTGGGCATTCGCGGCCCGGGCGCCGACGCCTCCCATCTCTTCGTCCACCACGAACAGCAGGCCGATCTCGGTCATGCCTTCCGCGCGCAGCCGTTCGGCGGCGGCGATCTGGGCCGCCGCGATTCCCTTGGCGTCGCACGCCCCGCGCCCGTGGAGGACACCTTCCACCCGGCGGGCGGGGATGTGGGGTGGCACGGTATCGAGATGGGTCGAGAACAGCACCCGGGGTGGGTGATCGGTCGTGGCGAGCACATTGGGACGCCCGGGCGCGGCGTCGAATAGCTCGACGTGGTAGCGGAGATCCGTGAGGTACGACGCGACGAACCGCGCGATCTGGGCTTCGTCGCCCGATACGGACGCGATGTTCACGAGCTCGCACGCGAGGGAGACGGCGTCGGTCACGGCATGCGCTCGCCCGCCGCGGCGGCGGTATCGAGGTCCGCAGGCTCCAGCGCGAAGAGCGCGGCATGCAGCCGCTGAACCACTTCGCGCGCGCGGGCGTTGTCCACCACGAACGTGAGGTTCACGCGAGAGGCCCCTTGGGAAATGAGCGAGACGTTGATGTCCGAGATGGTCGCAAAGACTCGCGCCGCGATCCCGGGCGTGGTCCGGAGACCTTCGCCCACGACGCAAACGATCGCCCGGTCTGACTCGATCGCCACCAAGCCGAGCGGGCGGAGCTCGGCGATGATCTGGGGGAGCGACGCCGCATCGTCCACCGTGAGGGAGACGCTCACTTCGGAGGTCGTCACTACGTCCACGACGGTCCGGTGCCGCTCGAACACCTCGAACAGACCTCGCAGGAATCCGTACGCTCCGAGCATGCGCGTCGAGGTGATCTGCAGCACCGTGATGCCCGACTTGTGCGCGATCGCCGTGACGGTGCCAACCCGCCCCACGCCTTGGGCGGTCACCAGCGTCCCCGGTTCTCCCGGTGCCCGCGAGTTACAGATGCGCACGGGGATGCCGTGGTCGGTGGCGGGCTGCAACGTCCTGGGATGCAGCACCTTGGCGCCGAAATAGGCGAGCTCGGCGGCCTCCGCGTAGGACAGCGCGGGAATGGTGCGCGCGTCCGCCACGACCCGCGGATCGGCCGTGAGCACGCCGTTCACGTCGGTCCAGATCTGGATCTCCCTGGCCCCGAGCGCGGCGCCGACGAGGGCCGCGCTGTAGTCCGACCCGCCGCGCCCCAGCGTGGTGGTCACGCCTTGGGGAGTCGCTCCGATGTATCCTCCCAGCACGGGGATCAGCTCGCCATCGAGCAGGGGCGCGAGCTCGGCGCGTGTGTGCTCCTCGGTCTGCGGAAAGAGTGGGGTCGCCCGCCCGTGAGCGGCGTCGGTGAGGACGCAGCGGCGCGCGTCCACGTAGCGTGCTGGGAGGTCTGCCGCTCCGAGGACGGCAGCGACCAGTGCCGCGGACAGCCGCTCCCCGTACGCGGCGATTTCGTCGCGGAGCGCCGGGCGGCGCTCAGGCTCCCGGGCGACAGCGTTTAGCAGCTCCGCGATCTCGGCCCGGGCGCGCGCGAGCGCGATCCCGAGCCCGGCGGCACCTTGGGGCCGCGCAAGGCGCGTCGCGATTCCCTGGTGCCGCTCGATCAACGCATCGAGCTCCGGCCGTGGTCGCTTCGGGTCGCCTGTTCCGCTGGCGGCGGCATCCACCGCCGTGAGCAGGGCGTCCGTCACGCCGGCGAGCGCCGAGACGATGACGACCGTACGCGTGCTCTGGTAGGCGCGTCGGACCAGGCGGGCGAGGCGCTGCAACGCGTCGGCGTCCGCCACGGACGTCCCGCCGAACTTGAGGACCGTCGGCTGGGTGCGACGGGCTGACGGCTCTATCGACTGACTCACAGGCTCCTCTCCGGAGCGACGCGCACTACGGACGCAACAAATGTGGTGGAACGGGTCGGGCGAACGACTACCGCGGCGAGGTGCACGCCCGCTTTCGGCTGGCCAGCCTGGGCTGGCCGCCATGCGGGAGAGGGCAGGAGACTCCGGGGAACAGGTTCATATCGAGGGCGCCCGTCCTGGGCGAAAGCTGCCAAGGCGTCGCATAGCGTGTCAAGCATTGCCGGTTCGCGCGCCGTGTGGCACTATCGCCCTCATGAATTCCCGATAACAGGAGGCTTGGGCCATGCTCGTCTTGCTGCTCGCCGTATCACTGCAGCAGGTGCCAACCGGATTCCTCGATCGCACCGCCACGGTCGGTGGTAGAGCGTATCGCTACCAGATCTACGTGCCAGCCGACTACGCGTCGCAGCCGAGCTGGCCCGCGATCCTGTTCCTGCACGGAGCGGGAGAACGGGGCGACGACGGGCTGCTCCAGACCAACGTTGGACTGGGGGCGGCCATTCGTCAGAACGCATCACGCTATCCCGCGATCGTCGTCTTTCCGCAGGTGCCGCGCGATTCCCAATGGGTCGGAACGCCGGCGGACATGGCGGTTGCGGCCCTGCAGCAGACGATGCGAGAGTTCCACGTCGATCCGCGACGCGTCTATCTCACCGGCCTGTCGATGGGCGGGCACGGCACATGGTACGTCGCCTACCGGCATCCCGAGCTGTTCGCGGCGATCGTACCAATCTGCGGGTGGGTGCGGGACTTTCCCCAGTTTCGCGGATCCGTCCCCGTGGTCCCGGGCGACAGCGCGTCGGTCATGAAGAACTTGGCGCAGCGCCTCGGCAAGGTTCCCATTTGGATCTTCCACGGCGAAGTCGATCAAGTCGTGAACGTCAACGGCTCACGCGAGCCTGCCGCCGGGTTGAAGGCAGCGGGGGCGGACGTGCGCTACAGCGAGCTCCTCGGACTCAACCACAACTCGTGGGATGCGGCGTACGCTTCCGACGAGTTCGTGCGCTGGCTCTTCGCGCAGCAGCGACCCTGAGCAACGGTTCTGACGATTGCCATGGGCGCCGTATAACGTCTCCGGTGACTCCCCCAAGTCATTGAATCACAACGAGTCCGGGGTGCAGGGGTGAGTTGTTCGTCGTCGGCGCGACACTATGTCTTGTCATCTGATTTCTGCATTTTTTGCACAGAACGCGATACATTATGACGAGCTACCCGATCGGGTAGTAGCGCACTGTCGTCATTTTCGTGCATTTTTAGCACGAATTGATGGACAACATACGTTCACTGAGATCTTCACATGGAGATCGTATGACGCGCTCGCTTGGTTTTGGTCTGCTCCTGATGATCACATGCCCCCTCGTGTTGGCCGGACAAGGCGTGCCAGCGGCGGACTCGCTCGCCCAGGCCGCGAGCGCGGCGTCCGCGGCCAACACCGTCGCCATCAACTTCGTGTGGACTCTCGTCGCCGGGTTCCTCGTGATGTTCATGCAGGCCGGGTTCGCGATGGTGGAGACCGGCTTCACGCGGGCGAAAAACGCCGCGCACACGATCACCATGAACTTCATGGTCTACGGCATCGCGATGCTGGCCTACTGGGCGGTCGGATTCGCCCTCCAGGCGGGCGGCGTCGGCGCGCTTGGGACGCTCGGGGGCTACGACAAGCTGGCGCACGAAGTCTCGCTGACCATCGGGGGCAAGACGTGGGGCTTGTTCGGAGGCACGGGATTCTTCCTGACTGGCGTTGCCTACACCGCGCCGGTGTTCGCCTACTTCTTGTTCCAAATGGTCTTCATGGACACGGCGGCCACGATTCCGACGGGCGCGCTGGCCGAGCGGTGGAAGTTCTCGGCATTCGCCGTGTTCAGCGTACTCGTCGGCGCGCTGATCTATCCGATCTACGCGAACTGGACCTGGGGGGGCGGCTGGCTCGCCATGCTCGGAAAGAACCTCGGGCTGGGTCACGGGCACGTCGACTTTGCCGGATCGTCCGTCGTTCACATGACAGGCGGCGTCATGGCGTTCGTCTCGGCGGCGTTGCTGGGGCCTCGGCGCGGGAAGTACAACGCCGACGGGACCGTCAATGCGATCCCGGGCCACAACATCCCGATGGCGTTGATCGGGACGTTCATTCTCGCCTTCGGGTGGTTCGGCTTCAACGCGGGCTCGACTTTAGCGGGATCCGATCTTCGCATCGGTGTGATCGCCACCAACACCATGCTGGCTGGGGCGGCTGGAAGCATCACTGCGATGTTGTACATGTGGCTCAAGTACGACAAGCCCGATCCGTCGATGATGGCGAACGGCGCCCTGGCGGGGCTCGTGGCCATCACGGCGCCGTGCGCCTTCGTTACCGCCCCCTCGGCCGTACTGATCGGAGGGGTGGCGGGCGTGCTGGTGTGCGCGGCCGTGTTCTTCATCGACGGCAAGCTGCACATCGATGACCCGGTGGGCGCCATCTCGGTACACGGCGTCAACGGGCTCTGGGGCATCCTGGCGCTGGGACTGCTGGCGGACGGCACTTACGGGGACGGATGGAACGGCGTCAACGGGGCCGTACGCGGGCTGTTCTACGGCGACCCGGGCCAGCTCGCCGCTCAGGCGATCGGCGGGCTCGCGAACGTCGTTGGCGTGGGTGTGATGGCGCTGGCGGCGTACAAGGTCACGGCCCTCGTCGTGGGTGGCCATCGCGTGGCCCCCGAGGTTGAAGAGCTCGGGCTCGACTTGCCGGAGATGGGGGCGCTGGCCTACCCCGATACGCCCGAGGTCGCGTCGGCGGTCATCCTCAGCGAGACGGCATCGGTTACGCGGGGCGGAGTGGGGCAGCTCGAGCCCGAGGCGGTCTGATGAAGCTCATCACTGCCATCGTCCGCCCCGAGCGGCTGGCGGAGGTCAAGGCCGCGCTGTTCCGCGCCGGGGTCACCGGGATCACGATCAGTCGCGTGAGCGGCCACGGAGGCGAACAGGAGCTGCAAGAGCAGTATCGGGGTCGGACCGTCGTCCTGGAATTCCGGGAGAAGGTCCGCCTCGAGATGGCCGTTTCGGAGCCCTTCGTGGAGCCGACCATCCAAGCGATCATCACGGCCGCGCGTACTGGTCAGGTGGGCGATGGCAAGATCTTCGTCCAGCCGCTGGGGCGCATAATCCGAATCCGTACTGGTGAGGTGGATACCGCCGCCGTCACCGCCGTGACCGCGGACGCGGTGCAGCGCCGCGCGCTGACCGCAGCCACCTCGTAGCACCCGACATCGAGGAGAAAGGCACCATGCGTCGATACGCCAGTCGCCTCGCCACCGCCACCCTGCTCGGCGCGCTCGTCGCGCCGCCGGGGCTTGCTGCACAGGGGAGCTCACCTGCGTCGCCGCCCGATTCGACCGCGACGCAGCCTGACCCCCCTCCCCCGCCGGCGCCCGTCAGCCACGTGGAGAGCGCTCTCGCGGGATTCAAGCTGAGCGGCTTCGCGGAAGTGTCGTACGCCTATTCGGATCAGAGCAGCGGGGATTCCGCGATCGTGGGCCGGCTGTACGACCGGTTTCAGAACCACTTCATGCTCAACGCGCTGGCCATTGTGCTCGACAAGGCCTACGACCCGGCGAAGTTCAGTGCCGGATTCCACGCGGAGGCGTTGTTCGGTCAGAACGCAAACCTGATCAAGTCGGGCGGGTTCGAGCTCGGCGAGCAAGGCGACGTCCCGCACCTCTACGTCACCTTGAACGTCCCGACTGCGAGCGGCAACGGCCTGCAGTTCAAGGTGGGGCGGATTCCCACGCTCTTGGGCCTCGAGGTCATCGAGACGATCTCGAACCCGAACTGGTCTGAAGGGAACCAGTTCATCTTCGCGGAGAACTTCACCGCGCTCGGGTTGAGCGTGGAGACAAAGTTCAACCAGCACGTGGACGCACAGTTTCGGGTGATCAACGGCTGGGATGTGGTGCACGACAACAACACGCGTAAGTCCCTGATGGGACGTGTCGGGATCTACCCGGACACCCTGACCTCGCTCGGTCTCGTTGGATTCTGGGGTCCCGAAGAGGTGAACATCAACACGGCCAACCGGTACGGCGGCGAGGCGTTGTTCTGGCGTAAGCTCGGCAAGGCCGCCCTTTGGCTACAGGGGGATTACGGCAAGGAGCAGGCTAACGCGGCTCTACCCGACCCGGCGCAGGACGCGACGTGGTGGGCATTGGGCGGCTGGGTCACGTATGACCTCAGCTCGGAGGTGGCGCTGGCCCTGCGCGGGGATTACGTGAACGACGAAAATGGGGCCCGCACCAACGGGGTGTTCGGCTTTCTCCCGAACACCGGGCAGAAGTTCGGGAGCGGGACGGCGACGTTGAACATCCGCGCTTGGCCCAACGCGCTGGTCCGACCCGAGGTCCGGTACGACCGGTCGACGCTCGCGACGTTCAACGGCAAGAAGGACCAGGTCAGCGTCGCTTTGGCCGTGGCCTACATATACTGACGGCGCCTCGACGAGTCGGAGCTGTCGCAACAGTGTTGAGATGGCGTATCCAAGCGTCGCGGCCAACGTACTACGTGGCAGGTATATCGGACGCGCGCTACACGAGCCGCCGCTCCGCCGCGCGCGCGTGTCCTTCGAGCCCTTCCGCGCGCCCGAGCCAGATGGCGTCGTCTACGAGCGGGCGCGCGGCCACCGGGTCGTCGATGCGAAGCCAGGTGCGGACCCGCAGGAACGTGTAGACGGACAGCCCGCCGGTATAGCGGGCCGTTCCGCCCGTCGGGAGGACATGGTTCGGACCGGCGCCGTAGTCGCCGAGCACTTCCGCACCGCCAGGGCCGACGAACAGCGCGCCGTAGTGAGCGAGTCTGTCGGCGATGGCGATCGGATTCCGGACCTCGAGCTGCAGATGCTCCGGCGCGAGCGCGTCGCATACCGCAATCCCCTCGTCCAGGTCCGCTACGACGATCACGCCTCCGTTCGCGAGTGCCGCGCGCGCGACCACGGCGGTCGGTAGGTCGCTGAGCTGGCGCTCGAGCTCCCTTTCGACACGTTCTGCGAATTTGGGATCGCTGGTCACGAGTACCGGCAGCGCGTCAGGATCGTGCTCGGCTTGCGCGAGCAGGTCGGCCGCAACGCGACCCGGATCGGCCGTGCCGTCCGTTAACACCGTGAGCTCAGAGGGACCTGCGAGCATGTCGATCGCTGCCGTGCCCGTGACCAGCTGCTTCGCTGCGGTCACGTAACGATTCCCCGGTCCCACGATCACATCGCATCGGGCAAGACCGCCGGCGCCGTAGGCGAGCGCGGCGATCGCGTGTGGGCCGCCCGCAGCCAGCAGGCCGTCCGCGCCCGCGACCGCCGCGGCGGCCAGTGTCACGGTCGCCGGCTTGGGACTCGCGACCCATACGTGCGCCACGCCCGCCGTGCGCGCAGTTACCGCGGTCATCAGGACCGAAGAGGGGAGGGGATAGCGCCCGCCGGGCGAGTAACACCCGGCGCGCTCGATCGGCGTCACCCGCTGCTCTGCGACGCCGCCGGGCACGGACACCGACACCGGACAGAGCGCGCGCAGCTGGGCTTCCGCGAACGTCCGGATCCGTTCCGCGACCCGCTCGAGCCGGGCGCGGTCGCACTCCGGCAGGCGCGCCAGTGCCTCGGAAAGAACTCCGCGGTCGTACACGAGCGGCGCTCCGGGTTGGACTTCACCGAAGCGCTCGGCGTACTCACGGAGCGCCGCCTCGCCGCGCGTCCGTACCGCCTCGACGATCACGGCCGCTTCGGCGAGCGTTTCGGGCGGCACGGGGTCGCCACGGCGCCGTATCAGGTCGGTGACCGCCCGCCGCGGCAACAGGCGTTCGCTCATGGTGCGGCGCCCACCTTGGCGGCCATCGGGCGTCGCGTCACGGCGCCGTGCCGGCGGCCCAGCTCCGCCACCACGTCCGCCAGCGTCCCACCACCGCGTATCAGTGCGACGAGTGCCAGATAGAGCACGTCCGCGGTTTCATGCACCACCGCCGCGCGCCCATCGGCCAGCCCTAGCTCCCCCGCCTCCTCGAGCAGCTTGGCCGCGAGCAGGCTGGGGTCGGACAGCAGTTTCACCGTTCTCGATCCGGGTTCGGGACGGGCGGCGCGCTCCGCGATCGTGCGCGCGAGGACGCCGAGATCGAAATCCGCAGGCCAGCACGATCGGCGCTCGAGGTGACAGAACCCAGCACCGTGCTGCCGGACAATGAAGCGCAGGGCATCGCGATCACAGTCCGGGTCCACGCGCATCAGCTGCTGGGTGTTTCCCGAGGTGGCTCCCTTTTCCCACAGCGCCTGGCGGGAGCGCGACCAGTAGATGCCCCTGCGCTCCGCCACCGCCTTCGCCAGCGACTCGCGCGTGCTCCAGACGAGGCCCAGGGCATGTTCCTCCTCGTCGCACACGACGGTGGGCCAGACCTCGCCCGCGAGCGGCTTCGCGAGAGGCGCTGCGACCGCGTCGCCCAGGGACAATCGCCCGGTATAAAGCGCCATGCCGACCTGCGCGTCCGCGCCGATCTTGTCCAGCTCGGCGATCTCCGCCGCCGTGGTGATCCCACCGGCCGCCGTGAGTCGCGCCGTGCCCGCGGTGCCGACGGCCGCCGCCACGGCCCGGAGGTCGAACCCGCCCATCGCGCCCTCATGCTCGACCTGAGTGAAGAGAAAACCGCCGACGAACGAGGCCAGCGCTCGCACGCGATCGAGCACCGACACGCCCGTCGCGGTCCGCCAGCCGTCCACCACGACCTGGCCGCGCTCCGCGTCCACGGCAGCGATGACCCGCTCGCGGGGCAGGGCGGAGCAGAGCTCCGGGCTCGCTGCCGTGCCGATCACGATCTTCGCGGCGCCGGCGTCGAGCCAGGCGCGTGCGGCGTCGAGATCCCGAATGCCGCCTCCCACGCGGCAGGGTGCCCGCCGCACCATCTGCCGGATCAGCTCCTCGTTGGACCCGCGCCCGAGCGCGGCATCCAGGTCGACCACCGCGACCTCCCCCGCCACGGCGAACTGCTCGAGCCGTTCCATGGGGTCGCCGCCGTCGAGAACGAAGTCGCGGCCCCTGCGCAGCTGCACCGCGCGACCCTGCATCAGGTCGATGCTGGGGATGATCATGGCCGCACCCGGATGCCGTTCAGCGCCAGGTCTTCCTTGATGCCCGCGACGGTGTCGTCGCCGTCGTGAAATACCGAGGCTGCGAGCACGGCGTCCGCGCCCGCGCGGAAGGCCTCGACGACGTGGGCTCGCTCACCAATACCACCCGATGCGACCACCGGCACGTGGACGGCGCCGGCCACCACCCGCACCAGCTCGGTGTCCGGCCCGGAGCGCGTGCCGTCGCGGTCCCAGCTCGTGAGCAGAATCTCTCCGGCACCGAGCCCCGCGCCTTCTTGCGCCCAGGCCACCGCGTCGGGCCGCGCGGACTCGCGGCCGCCGAATGCCAGCGCCTCCCACCGGTCTCCCGCGCGGCGGGCGTCGATGGCGAGGACCACGCACTGGCTGCCAAACTCGGCGGCGAGCTCGGAGAGGAGCGCGGGACGCTGCAGCGCGGCCGTATTCACGCTCACCTTGTCCGCGCCCGCCGCGAGCAAGCGGCGTGCATCGGCGACGCTCCGGACGCCCCCACCCACGGTGAGGGGAATCCGGATCGCCGCGCGGACGCGCGCCACCGTGTCGATCTGGGTGGCCCGTCCCTCGGCAGACGCGGCAACATCGAGCACGACGAGCTCGTCCGCTCCCTGCGCCTCGTACCGCGCGCCCTGGGCGGCCGGGTCGCCCGCGTCCCGCAGATTCTGGAAGCGAATCCCCTTCACGACCCGGCCGTCCTTGACGTCCAGGCAGGGCACCACGCGGGGTAGCAGGCCCGGCGTCACGCTGCCGGGCGGGGACGTGCCCGCTCGCGCTCCAGTAAGCCAACGCTCGAGCAAAGCCGCGCCGTACGCTCCCGAGAGCTCGGGATGAAACTGGACGGCGAGCAGGCTGGCCCGCTCGAGCGCCGCGACGAACCGTACGCCGTGGGTGCTCCAGGCGGCTGTCCAGCCGGCGGCGGCGGGGGCGGGGGGGGGAGCCGTACGCAGGGCGTAGGAGTTGGCGAACGCTGCCACACCGCTCGCGACCATCCCGCCACTTTCGGCGGTGACAGTATTCCATCCCAGGTGTGGCACGCGCACGTGCTCCGGCAGCCTCCGGCATGTTCCGGCGACGAGCCCCAGTCCCGCGACGCCCGGAGACTCGTCACTCCCCTCACACAACATCTGCATCCCCAGGCAGACGCCGAGCACCGGAGTACCACGCATCACGGCCGCGGCGATCACACTATCGAGGCCGCGAGCCCGGAGCGACCCAACCCCTGCGCCGAACGCGCCGACACCGGGGAGCACGATGCGCGGCGCGTCGCGCACCGCCGCCAACTCACCCGTTACCGCGACGCGCGCTCCCAAGCGCTGGAACGCGCTGGTGATCGACGCGAGGTTGGCGACTCCCGAATCCACGATGATCACGTCAGTCATCGGGCGTGCCTCCCAGCGTGCCCTTCGTGGAGGGAACGTCGTCGAACCCCGAGCAGGCCACCGCCTGTCTCAAGGCGAGCGCCGTCGCTTTGAACGCCGCCTCGGCACGGTGGTGGTCGTTCTCGCCCTTGAGGACATCGACGTGCAGGGTGAGCCGGCCCGCGGACGCCAACGAGCGCAGCACGTGGGGGATATTCTCGCATGCAATGTTGCCGATCGCCTCGCGCTTGAGGCCGAGGGACACGTCGGCGAACGATCGTCCCGACAGGTCCACCACGGCGCGGGCCAGCGCCTCATCCAGCGGAGCGTACGCCCATCCGAACCGGATCACGCCGCGCCGTTCCCCCAGCGCACGGTCCAGTGCCTGGCCCAGGACCAGGGCGCAGTCCTCGGCGGTATGGTGGTCGTCGACGTGGAGATCGCCCTCGCATTTGAGCGAGAGGTCGAACCTGGCGTGACGGCTCAGGCACTCGAGCATGTGATCGAGGAAGCCGAGGCCGGTCTTCACCTCGGCCTTGCCGCTGCCATCGAGGACGAGCGTGGCCGTGATCGAGGTCTCGCGCGTAGCGCGGGTGACCGTCGCGGTGCGCGCCGTCATGGTCTCCCCCCCCCCTCGGCGTCGAGCGTGCGCTCCAGTGCGCCGCACAGGCGCTGGAAGTCGGCGACATCGCCCGGCAGCGTGATGCGCAGCGCCGTCTCAAGACCCGGGCGGCCCCGGAAGTCGCGCACCAGCACCCCCCGGGCCGCCAGTCCCGCAGAGATAGACGACGCATGCGCCCCGCATTCGACGAGCACGAAGTTGGCCTGCGACCGCCGCGGAGCGTATCCCCGCGCGGCGAGACGTTCGCTGAGCAGGCGACGCTCCTCCCGCACTCGCGCGACGTGGTCTTGCAGCGCACCGGCACCCCGCGCGAGCTGAGCGAGGGCCAGAGCGACCGAGGGCGCGGCCACCGTGTACGGCCCGCCCGCGGCGCGCAGCACGGAGATCACATACGGGCTCGCTACGGCGTAGCCGATGCGGCAGCCGGCCAGCCCCCACGCCTTGGAGAGCGTCCGCAGCACGACGACGTTCGGCAGGTCGAGCAGTGCGGGGGTGAGGTCCTCGTCTGCGTATTCCACGTAGACGTGGTCCAGGATCAGGAGCGCGTTGGGGGCCGCGGCGGCGAGGCGACGGACTTCGGCCAGGGTCGCGACACTCCCGGTCGGATTGTTGGGCGATACGACCACGACCACGGCCGTCCGGCCGTCGAGCCGGTCGAGGAAGCCCTCGATCGGGAAGGCGTCGTCAGGCCAGGGCACGCGAACCAGCTCACCGCCTACGAGCCCAGCGCAGCAGTCGAACATGTCGAAGCTCGGCTCCGGCACGAGGATCGTGCGGCCGGGCTCGAGAAAGGCGCGGCACGCGCGGTCGATTCCTTCGTCCGCGCCCGCGGTGACGATGACGCGCTCCGCCGCCACGCCGACACGCGCGGCGAGCTTGGCCTCGAGCGGGCTCACGTCCGGATAGCGGCGCAGCAGCTCGGGATCCGCGGTGGCGAGCACACGCAACAGATCCTGAGGCGGCAGGACTCCTTCGTTGCAGTCGAGGCGCAGCAGGCCCGGGGCTGCCGGCGGCCGAGTGTATGCCGTGGTGGGGTCGATCCGCGACATCGGACCGGTGACGGGCGTGGTCGCTGTCATGGGACGATCTGGGAGAAGGTGGACACGACGACATCGGTGCCTCCCGCCGCCTTCACGGCGGGAATCACCTGCGGCAGCAGCTCACGCGGCACGGCGGCCTTCACGGCGTAGCCACCGTTGCCGTACAGCGGTGCCACGGTGGCTTGGCGCATCGCCGGCAACGCCGATACCACGGCCTCGAGGCACGCGGCCGAGGCGTTCACCTCGAGCATCACGCGGCGCCGGGCCACGAGCACCGACTCGAGGAGCATGACGAGGTCGTCGATGCGGCAGCGCCGATCGGGATCCGCGAGGGCTACAGGGTTGGCGTAGAGACGCGTGGAGGAGCGCATCAGCCGGTCCACGACGACGAGGTCGTTCGCCTCCAGCGTTGCGCCCGTGGCGGTGTTGTCCACGATCAGGTCCGCGTCTTCGGGTGGAAACACTTCGGTCGCGCCGTAGGAGCGCACGAATTCAGCGGACAGACCCCGCTCGATGATCCAACGTTGTGCCAGCCGCTCGTATTCCGAAGCCACGACCAGGTGGCGCTCGGGCAGGCGTCCGTTCTCGAGCAGCGCTCCGGGGACCGCTGCTACCACCTCGACGGGGTCGAGTCCGGTGTCGAGCAACTCGACTACATTCGCCTGGAGCTCGGCCACCCAGTCGGCGCCCGCGAAGCCGAGGTCCCGACTGCCGAGCGCGAGCATCTCCACGATGTTCTGAGGCTTGAGGATCTTGGCTTCGGTGTCCGGGAGCGATACGTCGGGCCGATAGCCGCGCGCTCCCGGGCGGATGCGTATGCCGGCGTCACCCAGCAACGTCAGCACACCTTGCTCCATCCGGCCTTTTGGGAGGCCGAGGCGCAAGGCCTTCGAGGAATCGATGGGTCGGGACATCGTGTCGCTCCGAGTCGTTGACCAAGCCGGATCCCGGAGCCATGTCGTCCCTAGAACAAGACGACGCCGGCCCCAGGGAGGCCGGCGTCGGTGATGCACTCAAGGTGCTACAGGTTACCTACCTTGCGTACGCCTCCGGCTGCCTCCCGCTGATCGGGTGGTGATGATGATGCCGGTGGTGCAAACGCGTACGCAGCATGGCTGGTACGTAAGCCAGTGGTAACGGTTCTGTCAACCACCCGCGGGCGCAGCGGCAGCCCACCCGTCCTTACGGGATTGACGCGTCCCGTCACGCGGTTAGTATCCCAGGCATGAGCTTCCGTCACGTGAATCTGCCGATTAGCACCATCGCGATCCGACTCTTCCGGAGAGGCGGCGTGGCGGCACTCGGCTGACGGATTCTCGACTCCGATTGATGCGCGGCGCGGCCT
>WNGO01001131.1_pt1 | contig 28948 bp, 19 predicted proteins | sample 5400511 | NCBI WGS metagenome assembly WNGO01 (sample SAMN13153380, study PRJNA577476) | soil metagenome | isolation source: 20 cm soil or saprolite under Garry oak tree replicate 2 | place: USA:California | collected 2016-06-15 | reverse complement strand
CAGCACATCCCCGGCTTTTTCCAGACGATCCGCAACTTTCTTTTGCAGATCCTCGGGCGAATAGGCATAGGCGACTGATCCGAAGACAGCATTCTGCTGAATCCATCGCACCGAAAAGCGGTCTTTCACCACCACAGGAAATCCGAACTCCTTGAAGCCAGAGACATCGGCGAGAGACCGGACGAGACGGGTTTTCGGCACTCCGAAGCCGATTTCCTGAGCCAGTTCGATGGTGCGGAACTTGTCAGAAGCGAATTCGATCGCGGAGTGCGTGGGCATCGCGAGCATGCAGAAACCAGAAAAACGTTCACGCTCCAGGGAGAGGGGGCCCAGTGTCCAATCGGTGAGGGGAACAACGAGATCGATCTGATTCGCTCGTACGAACTCAAGGATGGACTGTACAAACGCCTGCGGCTCGCTAGTCGAGACGGGATAATCAAGAGTGGTGCTGCAATAGCGCGAGAGCTTGGCCGCGGCAAAGGCTCCACGGTTGGCGCCGACCGCGACCCAATGGCCAGCAAGTCCGGCGGATCGCGTGACTGGAAGAGCTGCCGCGCTGTGCCCGTCTAAAACCAGGATTTTGGCCAACTGATCTTCGCCCCGATCGAGTTCTACTCGTGCTATACCGCTCGCCCTGCGAATGCACACTCCAGATTCCAGCGCAGCCCCTCAGCCGTCTTGGTCGGCCGGATGCGTTTCAAGGACAGAGGATTGTCTCCACACCGCGTCACGCCGCCGTTGGTTGTCACGGCCGAGTCGTATCCCACCGAGCGGCTTTGCGCGACCGTTTTCTCATTCCAGTGAGGTGTCATGGCCGGGCAGGGATAGGAGAAGTGTCTGATGGTCGCCTTCAATTCTCTCTCCAGACGCTGTTTCGATTCTGCGAGCTCTGCCTTGGCATCCTGTTCTGGGATGTACGCCATGTTCGGATGCGTCATCGTGTGAGAACCCACGATGTGACCATGCTGAGCGAGACTCCTGATTTGATCGTAGCTCATTATCAACGAGCTTAAATCACCGGGAACCGCAGCCTGCACCTGTTCCTCGACGCTCCGCACGAAATCTTCCTGCACTTTTCCACTGAGTTGACAGCAGTCATCGCAGGAAACAAGATATGCGCGCTCGCGGGAGTCAGAATCGTCCAGTTGCCAGGCCGCACCGCGAGAATCCACCCACGCCCTCAGCTTCGTTTTGCGAAAGGCGAAGCGCAAACGGCTCGGCCAAGGAAGCTTGCGCTGCTCCACGCAATCGACGGTCACGTAAAAAGCCGCCGGGATTCCGAGCTGGTTCAAGATCGGCATTGCGACTTCGGAATTGTCTGTGTACCCGTCATCGAACGTAACTACTACCGATCGACTGCGTAAATCTTTTTGGCTGTTGAGACCGTCCACCACTTCGTCCAGGCGTACCGGATGGTAATCTCGCGCGAGTAATTCCATCTGGGCCCGGAATTCAGATTCGGAGTGAATGATGCCGCCCAACGAGTCGGAGTGCGCAGCCGGTTCGGGCATGACCGAGTGATACATCAAAATCGCCGCAGTCGCGCTTGGAGAGATCAACCGTAGCGCTCCGCTGGCAAGAATCGCTCTTTTTGCGAGGTCCTTCATCGAAATCTAAGGAATTTGAGAAACCTTCAAGCAGTGTAACCGAGGGGCGGTTCGAGACGAGCCTGGGTGGTTACCATCGATTCTCGATGTCAGGAGTTGCGCAGAGAATTGCATTCGTTCGTCCTCTTTCCGGGGAAGTAGTTTTGCGAAGCTGCGCAAGGATTTGCACACCAGGGCCCATCCTCAGGGGTTTTTGACCAGCCAAACCAAAGATTAAGCTTTTATCCTTATCAACTTACAGTACAATGGAAGCACACCGGCGGCATGGCAGTTGCATAGCAGTAAGAGCAGCAATTCATTTGTGTAAACTTTGAAGATTAGAGTCCGGGTCTTTGACCCGAGATGGCAGCTCGTTTGTATCCCCCAATTGCAGGTCCGGAAAACATCATTTGATTCCTTCTGCAAAACGCCGAATCTACATGCAATAAATCCAAAATCAAAGAATCTGGGAGGCTCACGCTCTTGTCCGCTTCGACTAGTCATTTGATTGCTCCACACGGTGGTGAACTGATTGATCTGCTCGCATCGCCGGCAAAAACCGCAGAACTGAAAGCCCATTCTCGGGAATGGCCGTCATGGGATCTTACCGCCCGTCAAATTTGTGACCTCGAACTGCTGATGAGCGGAGGATTTTCCCCGCTACGCGGCTTCATGAGCAAGGCTGACTATGAAGGGGTCTGCCACAATATGAAGCTGGCCAGCGGAACCCTGTGGCCGATGCCGATCACTCTGGATGTGACGGAAGAATTCGCCAAGAAGTTGACTCCGGGCAGCAGCAAAGTGGCTCTACGCGACCCCGAGGGCGTAATGCTCGCCGTGCTGCACGTGGAAGAAGTTTGGCAACCCGACCGCGCTGCCGAAGCCAAAGCTGTGTTTAACAGCACCAGCAAGGCTCATCCTGGCGCGAATTACGCCATGAATATTGCCAATCCCTGGTACGTGGGAGGACGCGTCGAAGGGTTGCAGATGCCTTCGCACTATGATTTCCGCACTCTGCGCTTCACTCCCGCGGAACTGCGGAACGAGTTTGCGCGCCTGGGATGGCGCCGCGTCGTAGCTTTCCAGACTCGAAATCCCATGCACCGCGCGCACGTCGAACTAACATTCCGCGCTGCCAAGCAAGTCGAAGCCAACCTTTTGATCCATCCTGTCGTCGGAATGACCAAACCAGGCGACGTGGACTATTACACGCGGGTGCGTTGTTATCAGTTGCTTGGTTCGAAGTATCCGCAAGGAACGCAGAAGCTCTCTCTTTTGCCCCTTGCCATGCGCATGGGGGGGCCACGCGAGGCAATCTGGCACGCACTCATCCGCAAGAATCACGGCTGTACACACTTGGTCGTTGGACGCGATCACGCGGGACCAGGCAAGGACACAGATGGCAAGCCGTTCTACGGGCCGTACGAAGCGCAGGAAGTGTTCAAGAAGAATGAGTCGGACATCGGCGTAACGATGGTTCCCTTCAGCATGATGGTCTATCTCGAAGGCGAGGACCGTTATATCCCGGACGACGAGGTGAAAAAGGGGGATCGCGTTCTGAACATCTCCGGCACGGAACTGCGTCAGCGGTTGAATGAAGGGCGCGACATTCCGGGTTGGTTCACCTATCCCGAGGTGGTTCATGAATTACGGCGAAGCTTTCCACCTCGCAGCCGGCAGGGCGTGACCATCTTCTTTACGGGCCTTTCCGGTTCCGGCAAGTCAACGATTGCCAACGTGCTGCTGACCAAATTTCTGGAAGTCGGCGGGCGTCCGGTGACCTTGCTCGATGGAGACCTGGTGCGCAAGCATCTTTCGTCAGAACTCGGATTTTCGAAGGAACACCGCGACATCAACATCCGGCGAATCGGTTATGTGGCGTCGGAAATCACCAAGAACGGCGGGATCGCGATTTGCGCGCCCATCGCTCCCTACGACGCGACACGGAAGCACGTGCGGCAGATGGTCGAGCCGTTTGGAGGCTTCATCCTGGTTCACATCGCGACTTCGGTGGAAGTGTGCGAGCAACGCGATCGCAAGGGCCTGTACGCCAAGGCTCGTGCGGGCATTCTCAAGGAGTTCACCGGCATCTCAGATCCGTACGAGGCTCCGGCGGATGCCGAGGTAACAATCAACACCGGCGAACTGTCACCGGAGGAAGCCGCGCAAGAAATCATTCTGCATCTGGAGCGCGAAGGCTTCATCGGAGTGAATGGAGCGGCGGCCTAACACAACGACGGACATATGACGCTACTGGCAGGCAAAATCCTGGTCGGATTTGTTGTAGGTGTTCTGATCGGAATGACTGGCGTGGGGGGCGGCGTTTTGCTGCTCCCTGTGCTGATCTTTGGCCTGCGAGTCCCTCCTATCGTTGCGGTCGGTTCGGACGCGGTGTTCAACTTCTTCACAAAAATTCCTGCGAGCCTGATGCACCTGAAGAAGGGCACGGTTCGCAGGAAAGTTGTAATCGCCTTGGCGGTGGGCAGCATTCCGGGCTCGATCGGCGGAGTGAACCTGCTCATGCACATCCGTCATGTGTACGGCGACGGAGTGAACAACTTCATCAAGACTACCGTCGGCGTGCTCCTCATCATCATTCCGCTTCTGCTGCTGTTCCAGAAGCGCATCGAAGACCACATTGCGAATCGTCCGCCGACGATGAAGGGGTTCGCCGGCATGGTTGTGATCGGCGTTGTGGCCGGCTTCCTGGTCGGAATGACTTCGGTGGGATCGGGCAGCATCATCATGATGCTGTTGTTGCTGTTCTATAGTTTCCCCCCCAAGGTAAATGTTGGGACCGATATCGTGCATGCAGTCGTTTTGACCGGCGTTACAGGATTACTGCACTTCCGCCTGGGAAACGTAGACCCTGGACTGGTGGTGTCATTGCTGATAGGTTCGATCCCCGGCGGGCTGTTGGGTTCGCACTTGGCAACCCGCGTTCCCATGCTGTGGCTGCGACGGCTGCTATGCGCTTTGCTGCTGGTCACCGGAGCCCGCATGTTGTGGCCCACTTTTTAAAGACAATCCATTTCCAAGGACTTCATGACCTCTGCTTATTCAGACATCCTTACCCGCATCGAAGCCGCGATTGAGGCGGCACGAATGGTATTTGCGCGGTTCACCGCGGGCGCCATTGAGACGGAATACAAAACCGGCCACGACCCTGTGACTGAAGCGGATCGCGCCGTCGACGCCGTGTTGCGCCAGAATCTGCTGCGGCATGGTGAGGGGTGGCTCTCAGAGGAGAGTGTCGACAATGTTTCGCGGCTTTCTAAGAGCCGGATCTGGGTGGTAGATCCGCTTGACGGCACGCGCGAGTTTGTTCAGGGTATACCCGAGTTTTGTGTTTCGATCGGGTTCGTCGAAGATGGACGACCAGTGGCGGGCGGCATTTGTAATCCGGCCACAAGTGAAATCATCATCGGCGCGATCGATGCGGGAGTGTTTTATAACGGCAAGCCGGCCCGGTCGAGTCAGAGGACTACCCTCAAAGGCTCGCTGATCCTTGCCAGCCGTAGCGAAGTGAAGCGCGGGGAGTGGCAGCAGTTTCAGAACGGCGATTATCAGATTCGTCCAATGGGATCGGTGGCGTACAAACTTGGGTTGGTTTCGGCAGGACTGGCCGATGTCACTTTCACTCTAACTCCGAAGAACGAGTGGGATGTAGCTGCCGGGGCGGCACTGGTGGCGAGCTCCGGGGGATTTGTGAGCACGCTGGAGAATACTCCTCTGCAGTGCAATCACAAGAATCCGCTCTTGACCGGACTTCTGGCCAGCGGACCTTTTCTGCGCGAAGAACTGCTGGCTGCGGTGCAGACGCACCTTCCAACGGCCTCTTCGCCGCGTTAGTCCTCGCAAATCGGTAGCATGGGACGATCAGATCGCGGCATTCGCCGGAACCGCGGTGGTGGTGGACTCGAGATCTCCCTCCAGACAGGCTCTCTGCCATAGCTCGAGATTCAGCAGTCGCCAGATGCGATTGCCGTGATCACGTTGTCCGCCGCGATGCTCGGCAAAAATCCGTGAGATGGCCTCAGGACGAAACAGGCCCCGAGCGGCGCTTCGAGGCTCTGTCAGCAGAGTCTCGATCTGCTGCAGTTGAGGTCCAGCAAGCCAATAGGCCCAGGGAGTGGGGAATCCCATCTTCTTGCGATAGATGATGTCATGCGGCAGAAGATCTTCGACGGCTTCTTTCAGAATGAATTTGCCGGCCATTCCCTTAATCTGATGGGCCGCGGGAATACGAGCGGTGAATTCCACGAGCGGATGGTCGAGGAAGGGCACGCGACTCTCAATCGAAGCGGCCATGCTGTTGATATCGGTGTAGAGCAAGCGGTGCAGAAGATCGCCGGACGAATGCTCCCAAGGCTCCATCGATCCGTCATAGGCATGACCAGCCGATTGCAGGGCTTCCGGCGTCAAGAGTTGCGCGAACTCAGCATCCGAAAATGCGGAGTAGAAATTGTCGAAGTAAAACGAGGGCCACGAGGCGCCGTCGCGCATGAGAAAAGTATGCTCGAGTTTGCGATGCAGGCTGGCGGAAAGCGGGGCTGAGGCAATTCCCTGACGGAACCAGCGGCGGAGGAATGCGGGCGTCATCGCACGATACGTGCGATCCATCTTCGAATTCAGAAGGGTCCAGGCATAGCGGGTATAGCCTGCTAAGGTTTCATCACTGCCTTCGCCAGTCAGCACGACTGTTACCCGCTCTCGGGCGAGGCGTGCGACGTAGTAGAGAGAGACGCTCGACGGCCAGACGATCGGTTCATCTTCGTGCCAGATCAGACGCGGCAGGCTATCGAAGAATTCTTCACGGTTGAGACGAACTTCGTGATGATCTGAGCGGATGTGGGCGGCAACCTGTCGAGCGTAAGGAAGCTCGCTGAACTCTTCTTCCCCGTAGCCGACGGCAAAAGTCTGGATTTTATCGCCGCGGATCTTCGCGGTCAGGGCGGCAACCGCACTCGAATCGAGACCGCCGCTGAGAAAGACGCCTAAAGGCACGTCGCTCATCAGGTGCGATCCGACAGCAGACTCAAGCTTCTCCCGATAGTTCTTCACGTAGTAGCCGTGTTCACGCGGCAACTCATCCACAGGCACAACGAGGTCCCAGTAGCGAGTGATCTTGGGCTCGCCGCGTTCGCTCAACTCAAGTGTGTGCCCGGGCATCAGCTTGCGAATGCCCATGAACATGGTCTGCGGCCCGGTGATATATCCGAAGGTGAGATATTCCGCGAGTCTGCCTCGGTCGAATTCAGCGTCGACACCGGGATATGTAAGGATCGTTTTAATTTCGGAGCCGAAGAGAAACGACTTTCCGTCCCAGCGATAGTAGAAGGGCTTGATGCCGAGGCGATCGCGGGCCGCGAACAGCACACGCTTACGGCGGTCCCAGATCACCAATGCGAACATGCCGCGCAAGTGCTTTACGCAGTCGGATCCATATTCCTCGTAGAGGTGAACGATGGTCTCAGTGTCGCTGCGAGTGCGGTACTGATGACCGCGCGCCTCCAGATTTTCTCTCAGTTCGGCGTGGTTATAGATCTCGCCGTTGAAAACAATCCAGACATCGCGATTCTCATTCGCCAGAGGCTGATGGCCGCTTTTAACGTCAATGATGCTCAGCCGGCGCATGGCAAGGCCGACATTCTCTTCGACGAAGAATCCCTCGTCGTCCGGCCCGCGATGGACGATGCGGCGGTTCATTTGTGCGAGCACATCGCCCTGGACGCGCCACTCGCGATTCGCGAAGAAGATTCCGCAGATTCCACACATATAAGAATTCTTTCGCCTAGATAACCTTCACCGGTACTTGAGAAGAGTTTACTAGCGTCATCCACGCCTGAGTGTCGACCGTCACCGCATCTGGATCGCTGCTGACAACAGCCGCGGGATTTCCGATCACCTCGCAGCGCAAAACCGGCTTCCTGACACTCACAATCTTTTTGCCTTCCCATTCCACGGACGTCGCATTGCAGCAGAAAAGGCTGACCTGGGGTGCATCGGCGGATCGGCCGAAGTACAGAACCTCTGCATCGGTGCTCCAGGCATCCATTTTCCAGGGCGCCCCTTGCGCGAAGAAGAAGCAATGCTCATTGCCGCCCGTTCGATAACGATACCCAATGCAAGAGCCGGAGGATGCTGATTGCGCGGGAATCTTCACAAAGTTGTCGTCTGATCTTTTCGCCGTCGATACCGGTATGAGCAACGTCACGAACTCAGCCGGGAGCTTTGTCCGGGTGGCGAAGTGAAGCGCTTTGTGAGCCTGTTTCACTCCGTAGACTGGCGAATGAAAGTGCTCTTCGACACTGCGAGACCACCCGTGCCCATCCACGGTCATGAAACGTAGGCCGGCGCCTCCACCGAAGAAGAGGTCTGGGGCCTGTTCAGTCAGGCCGTGTCCGAGATGCCAGAATATGTCGACGGGGTACTCTCCGAATCCGAGAACGAGATCGCGCACCAGGATCAGGCCGGATCGCAGCCCGAGCACGAAACGACGATGAATCGCGGGATTCGGCAAGCGAGAATAACCATCGTGGCTGCCGACGAACAGGTCAAACGTTTTGCCGCTGATCCAGCCTTCGGCCTGAACGTCGGGCAGGCGATCCCATCCGAAAGGGCCGCGCGGTGGCGCCTGATCCACACCACCAACCATTAGAGTGTTGTGAGCGCTGGTTCCGCGGAAACGGTCGCGTTCAGAGTCTGGGCCAACGTACTCAAAGGTCCCCGCGTCTGAAAGCAGTTCGCGGCCCGAAGCGGTGAGGGTCAGGCTGAGCGCATCCGCATGTCCGTGGCCGGCCGTGTGGGCGCCCTGTGGGCCGGCGTCTATCATTAGCTGCCACTTGCGGCTATCTCCCGCCATGACATAGAGCCCACTGGCCCGGAACACAGCGGAGGCATCCGGCACCGCCTTTGCCGGAATCCGTTCGAACTCATGAATACCAGCGTCGCCTAGCAGCCAAAGCGTCTCTTCGCGCGGCCCGCCTGCTATGTCTTTGAAGTCGCCTCGCCCGAACAGCACGGCTCCGGTTGCCAACGGATCCGTCATGTGGATCATCCGATTTCGAGCGGGGTCGAAGAGCCGGCCGCCATCGTCGTCGCCAAATCCGGGCACGATTCCGCCGCGAGCCAGTGCGGCCAGCGCATCCAGCATTTTCTCCAGCGTGCGATCGAACTCTTTCGGCACCTCGACGTGATTGACGGATGCCAGGATCGCGCAATGCAAAAAGAAGTCCAGGGCGTAGACGTGATAGTACGCCGATTGCTCGAAGTGCAGACCGTCGCTGCGAACCTGACGCGTCGCCTCTTGTTGCACGATCTTCCATCCCCGCTCTTGCCACCGACGAGACGCAGGAATCTCGGGGCAAAGGGTGCCGATGAAAAATAAAGCGACGGCCTCGCCGAGGAGATGCGTGTTAGGCGAGAAGTATGTGGAGAGATAACTCTCGATGTGGCGCCCGGAAACCGCCAATGCCCGCAGCCATGAGCGACGAAAACCTGTTGGCATTGCGGGAGAATCCGCCATCAGGAAATACGTCCACAGCCAAGACAAACTGCGAAAGGCTACTTCCAGACTGCTGGCCCAATTGATGCCGATGGGATACGGATTCTCCGAGTGCCAGTGATGCCACTGCGCGAATAATTCCGAGGCGAATTTCGCGTCGCCGGTCAGCCTGAAGGCCTTGGCTAGCGTGACCAGGTGCTTATGACGGTTGAGTTCCCACGTAACTTTGCTGTCACCGACCAGGTCGAAATCGAGATACTTCAGGTTGAACCATGGCTTCCGTGGCGCAAGCTTGCCGTGAACACGGTCGCAGTGCCAGTCGATCTCAGTTCCATAGTCGACAGCTTCGTAGCCCAGGAGATCGAAGCGATGCTCGCAGATGCGGTCGGCACGCCGGACGATCTGTTCGGCGGTCTCGGGAAACAACTCTCGTAATCTGGAACAGAGATGCGGAACATCTTCTGGGGAGAAGAAGAATCGCGGCTGCCCTTGCGGGACGGTGGAGATCTCGGGAAAGAAATCGGAACCGACTTTGTAACGTACCCAATCCAGGCGCGCGGTCGCGTACTGTCGTAGCCGGTCCGTGACCTCCGCAACCCCCATCGAGCGCACGCGCCGATATACGCGTTTCCAACCTGCCGAGCTATGGTTCGGCTCCAGGTTCGTTTCAACATCTCGCGATTGAAGCAATTCGGTGTACATCTGATCCGTTTTTTCGATCATGCGCTCAAAGCTGAATTCGGCGGAGACAAAGCTGCGCCCATTTTTTCCTAATTCTGCCGCGAAGCCGGGATCGCGCAAGAGTCGGACAAGCGCAACTGCGAGGGCGGAAGGTTCATCCGGCAGGACGAGCAACCCGGTCTTGCCATCGTGAATGATCTCTACGTTGCCTCCGACGCGGCTCGCAACCGTGGGCAGACCGGCAGCGAGATACTCCAGGACAGCATTCGGAAGGCCCTCAACCTGGGATGGGAGCACTCCAATATCGCAGCAACTGAGGATTCGCGGCACATCATTGCGCCGTCCCAAGAAAGAGAAGTTCTTCGCGAGACCAATCCGGGCGACTTGTTCCTCAAATTCTTTCCTACGCTCCCCTTCGCCGGCAAACAGAAACCTGACGTCGGGAAACTCACGGACCACAGTCTCGGCGGCCGCGATGAGCACCGCGTGCCCCTTAACATCGCCGTGCATATTCCCGACCAGGACAATCCACCTTTCCTGATCCGCGTCCGGAAGCAGCCATGCTCTCCCGCTCGACCTCTGGCTGAAAGACTCCAGATCCACACCGTTATGGATGACCCGGACTTTTTCCGGAGCAAAGTGGTCCTCAGCTAAAACCGCTTCCCTGACGGCGTTGGCGTTCGTCAGGACCGCGGTAGAGAGCTTCTGAAGACGTCGCAGCCAGACACGCCGCCCGCTCTTGTACAGGTCGAGATGGCCTAAGTCGCGCTGGCTGGAAATGATGACAGGAACACGTGCGATTGCGGCAGCGGGAATGCCCAGCACATTCGCGTAGAGATCGTGGGTATGAACGATTTGAAACCGTCCGCGCCGCAGGAACATCGCCAGCCGAAACATCTGATAGATGCCGTGAACTGAATCGAAACCACCCTTAGGATAAAATTCGCGCACGGAAACGGAGGATCCTTGCAGCCTCTCCAGCAAAGGTCCGCGCGCACGGAGACACCCCAAGGTCACGTTGTAGCGTTCAGGATTTAGCCTGATCGCGAGCTCCACCGCTTGCACTTCGGTGCCACCGACATTTAGTGAATCGACGAGGTAGAAGACCTTTCGCTGAAGCGTGGTTTCGGTGGGGTTATGTCGGCTTTCGCCTGGCACCGGCGCTAAGGTTGGCGATTCGGAAACGAGAATCTCCGGGTACTGGCCGTCGCGACTCATGCCTATTCATAGTAGCGGCAAATTCAGCTCACTGCACAGAGCCCGAGAGTTGGTATCAAGTCACCCTAGCCGACTGGCGAATGAGGAAAGTACGCCCGTCGGCAACATCGAGTGGCATCCAAGGTATTAACCAAGGCCCGGTAAATCAATGGGTTACAGGTAGTCACTGGCATTGCCGCAAGTCGCCAGCTAAGCTATCTTGGAAGTTCGCATTCGCAACCACGAGAAAGGGTCCACACGACGAAATGAGCCGGACGGTCAGCATTTTTGGGTTGGGGTACGTAGGTACGGTCACAGCTGTCTGTCTGGCGCATAAGGGGAACCGGGTCACCGGAGTGGACCTGAGCGCCGCCAAAGTGGAGGCTCTGAGCAGCGGACGCAGCCCTATTGTGGAGCCCGCCGTCTCAGACCTGATTGCCGACTGCCAGAAGGCATGCCGCCTTCACGCCTCTACGGATTCGCAGCAAGCAGTTCTGGAAACCGAAATCTCCTTCCTTTGCGTGGGCACTCCCAGTATGAAGAACGGCAAGCTGGATCTGGGGCATATCGGTCCGGTGTGCCAGGAGATCGGACAAGCGCTGCGTAAGAAAGATTCCTTTCACCTGATCGTTCTGCGCAGCACGGTGCTTCCGGGTACGGCAGAAACGATCGTCGTTCCTACCCTGGAGAAGGCCAGCGGCAAAAAGTTGGGCAGGGATTTCGGAGTGTGCGTCAACCCTGAGTTTATGCGGGAGGGCACGGCGGTAGCCGATTTTCTGGAGCCGTCTATCACGATCATCGGCGCGTCGGATGCGTCCCACAGCAAAGTCCTTCGCGAACTTTATTCCTGGGTTCCGGGAAAGGTGTTCGAAACTTCATTCCGCTCGGCCGAAATGGTCAAATATGTCTGCAATGCCTAAGGAACTTGATCTGGCGCTGCCGCTCTTCGAATCGGTCCTGCCCAGCAATGATGCCCATCTCGACCGTGCGATTGAAATTGTGCTGAGCACGGGAAAGAAGAATATCGCGATGCTAGGCTTGAGCTTTAAAGCTGCGACCGACGATCTGCGAGAGAGTCCGCAGGTGCAACTGGTCAAGCGGCTCATCGGAGAGGGGTGCCAGCTGAAGATCTGGGATGACAATGTGTCGCTGGGCCGGTTGATCGGCTCGAACCGTCAGTACATCGAGCAGGTCATTCCGCACATTGGGTCGTTGCTTTCGTCCGATCTCGATCAGGTGCTGGAAAAGGTCGACGTCGTTGTAATCGGCACCCGTGGGATCGACCGCAAGAAACTGGAGTCTCATCTTCGCCCTGAGCACGTTGTCGTCGACCTGGTGAATCTGGAGAAGGCCCGGAGACCCGCCGCCGGCAAGGCCTACGAAGGGCTGTGCTGGTAGTGACCGACGGATGAAGATACTCTGGGTCAAAGCGGGGAAATTGTGGCCGGTGGATACGGGCGGCAAGATTCGCTCATTCAACGTCCTGCGACATCTCGCCAGAAATCACGACGTCACTCTGCTCTCGTATTACGGCGGCCGGCACGACACCGAGTATGAAACCGTGATCGCCAAACAACTGCCCGGGGCCCAAACAATCTACACCGCCGCGCCGGAAAGTACGATCGCGCAATCGATCGACTACATTCTCCGGTTGCCTTCTGCGGCTCCGTATGCGGTAAAGAAGTTTACGCACCATGCAGTTCGCCGCGCTGTGGCCCGCAGGTTGAGCGAGGGCAGCGCGGACGTTGCTGTTTGCGATTTCCTTTCCGCGTCGTTGAACTTCCCGGAAGCTTCGCCGACGCCGGTAGTTTTGTTCCAGCATAACGTTGAGACCATGCTGTGGCGGCGAATGGCGGACACTGAGAAGTCCGCCCTGCGAAAACTGTCTTACAGAATTGAAGCCCGCAAGATGGCGGCATACGAGACCCGCACCTTGCAGAGATTCCAACATGTGATCGCCGTCTCCGACCACGATCGCAAGGAAATGCTAGGCCTGGCTCCGGGATGCTCCATAACCGTAGTGCCAACCGGGGTTGATACAGAGAAATATCATCCCGCTCCCTCTGTATCGGGCAATCCTCCACTTATCGTCTTCACCGGTTCCATGGACTGGGAGCCCAATATTGATGCGGTGGAATATTTCTGCCGCGAGATTTTCCCCAGCGTTCTCGCGGCGTTCCCTGATGCGCGATTTCAGATTGTGGGCCGGAATCCTCATTCCCGGGTGCGGAAACTGGCTTCTCCGTCGGTCGAGGTTACGGGTACGGTTCCGTCTGTGGCCGAGTATTTGCGCAACGCAACCGTGGTGATCGTGCCACTAAGAATCGGCGGAGGCACGAGGCTCAAGATTTTCGAGGCCATGGCCATGAGAAAGGCAATGGTCTCAACTTCGATCGGCGCCGAAGGTCTGGATGTGAACAGCGGGAAAGATTGCCTGCTCGCCGATGACGCACCGTCATTCGCAGCCGCGATTGTGGGTGTCTTGCGCGATCCCGCGCTTCGTAGAAGCTACGAGGACAACGCCGCAGCTTTGGCCGCGCGCTACGATTGGTCGCAGATTGCGAAGAGATTCGCCGAGGCCCTGGGCGAAGCCGCTATCCATCCTCGAAGTCGCAACCGGCCGAGCACTGCGGCCTTGCCGGTCTAAATCATGAGAATCCTGGTGCTCGACGGAAACCAGAACCAGGCGGTCGCGTCCGTGCATTCTCTGGCCGACTCGGGCCACGAGGTGCTGGTCGGGGAGGCGAGTCCCTGGTCGAAGGCAGGATGGTCCCGACTCTGTAGAGGGACATTTCAGTATCCCAACCCCGAAAAAGACACGGCAGGATTCATTGCTCGAGTTTCGGAAATCGCGAAGCAGCAACTCGGCACCTTGGTCCTGCCGATGACAGAAGCGACGACACTGCCCGTTTCGGCCCACCGGGACGTGCTTCTCTCCGAGGGCGCACGCCTGGTATTACCCGACCACGCTGACGTTCTGCGGGCCTTCAACAAGAACGAGATGGTCCAGTTAGCGGCGTCGATCGGAATTGCGGTGCCGAAGACCGTGACGGTCAGCAATCTCGAAGACGCCCGGAGAGCCTGCCAGGCCTTGACGTTTCCCGTAGTGCTGAAACCGCGTAGTTCGGTAGAAACTGTTTCCGATGGCGGTGTCCGCATCACCGGACGGCCACGATATGCGAAAGATCCGCAAGAGCTGCTTGCCCGTTTCGGAGAGCTGATCCAGACTTGCTCGCAGATGCTGGCGCAGGAATTTGTGGATGGCGAGGGTGTCGGGTATTTCGCCCTGATGTGTCACGGGGAGTTGCGGGCGGAGTTCGCCCACCGACGCATTCGCGATGTGCATCCGACTGGATCCGGCAGTGCGGTTCGGGTGAGCGTGGAGCCCGATCCTGACGTGCGAGCCGCCTCTCTGGCAATTCTGAACGCCCTGCGGTGGCACGGCGTTGCGATGGTGGAATTCCGTCACGCACCTGGCGGGCCGCCGGTGTTCATGGAAGTCAACGGACGCTTCTGGAACTCCCTGCCGCTAGCCTGCTATTCGGGAGCCGATTTTCCGGCGTGGCTGGCAGAATTAGCTGAGAACGGGGATATTGAGGGTAAGCATCAGTCTCGTCCCGGGGTAGTCTGCCGATGGCTGCTGGGAGACTTTCGGCACGTGATCGAGGTACTGAAAGGTCCACCGGCGGGGTATCCGAGGCCTTACCCCGATCGCTGGCGAACGATGCTTTCGGTCTTGACGCCCATGCGCGGAGCTTATCATGACAATTTCCAGTGGCGCGACCCGTTGCCAGAATTAGGGGACTGGCTGAATTTCGTAGAACGAGCCTTTCAGAAACTGAGATCGTAGATCACCGAACCGTCTAATGGCCACACGCGGTACTGCCTTTTTGATGTATCACGAACTCGGCATTCCCGGGCGCGCTACCTGCCAGTCCGAGCCGGGTTACGTCCGCTACGTGATTCCGGCCTCAGATTTTCGCGATCAGATGGAATGGCTCGCCAAGGAAGGTTGGCGCGGCCGGAACGTCACGCAGGCCATGGAGTCTTTCGGTGACAAGAGCGTGTGCATCACATTTGATGATGGCTGTGAGACCGACCTCATTTCGGCCGCGCCTGTGCTCAAGGAGTTGGGATTCGTGGCTACGTCATACATTACGGTTGAATTCCTGGGAAAGCCGGGATACATGTCGCAAACGCAAGTCCGCGAGCTTCACGCACTGGGATTCGAGATTGGATGCCATTCGCTGACCCACCCCTACCTCACCGATGTCGACGACAACCGACTCCATGAGGAAACCGCTGGGGCAAAAGACATGCTGGAGCAGATTGCGGGAATTCGAGTGGATCACTTTTCCTGCCCCGGCGGAAGGTGGGATGCACGCGTCATGCGGGCGGTAAAGCAGGCCAACTTTCGAACGATGGCCACCAGCCAAACGGGAGTAAATTTGTCGACCACCGATCCGTTCGCGCTCACTCGCGTGACAATGCTTAAGGGCACTAATAGCGATGATGTTCTGCATTACTGTCAAGGGAAGGGCCTTCTGCAAACCCAGCTCAAAGAGAAGGCACGGGACGCAGCCAAGCTCGTCCTCGGCAACTCGATCTATGATTCTCTACGCAGCCTGATTGTCCGGGGCAGGCTGCGGTAAATGGCATCATTCCTTGCTGCAGTGCGTGGCATTCGAATGAGAGAGCGGGCAGGAATTCGGCCCTTGTCCGACTGGCCTCCGCATCACATGAACTTCCGTGCGCCGACCGGACAGTGACCTCTGTCATCTATCCCGTTTCGCCCACTTACCTCTAGATTGAACAAACGAGAGTCGCACGATCGATTCCGGCCAATTCAATCTGTGAGGGCAAAATGTTCTTGGAGTCAACCCCCGGCTTCCAACTGAGCACCTCGACTCGATGTCGTAATCAGTTTCTAGCAGTTTTCATTTTAACAATCGCCACGGTCTTCTCTATCGGATGCGCGGGAATTGCGTCCGGCGCCCCAAGCCCTTCTACCAGTCAGGCAGTCCATATCAACGTGCTTCCTGGCAGTGCGAGCGTCGTTGCCGGAGGTAAGGTCCAATTTGCCGCGACGCTGACCTCCACCAGCAACACGGCGGTGGTGTGGCATGCCAGTGCCGGAACGATCACCGGTACTGGCCTTTTCACCGCGCCCGATGTGTCCTCATCGACCAGAGTCACCGTCACAGCCGTTAGTGCGGCAGACAGTACGTTGACTGCGGCTTCAGACGTCACAGTGTCTCCGCTGGTCAAACTCGCGATGCAAGTCCACCCACTACCGGGAGGGACTGCAGGAACTCCGTATAGCACGAACTTGACGGTCACCGGAGGAGTCGCTCCGTACCATTGGCAACTTGCTGGCGGATCTCTGCCGCGAGGGTTTTCGTTGGATCGAGCCAGCGGTGCAATTTCTGGAACGACCTCACAGAGCGGAGACTTTACCTTCACGGCTTCAGTAGTAGACGCGAATTCAGCGACCGCAAGCGGAAGCATGGGCCTGATGATCGGAGCATCGACAACGGGCAATTTTGACGGCCCTGCCGAACTTCCGCGGGTCCATGTCCAGAGCGCATTGGCCAATACACCCGCGCCCGGCAGCGTGATTGCCGTGGCCAAGGGTGGGGATTTCCAGCAGGCATTGAACAGAGCCAAATGTGGAGACACGATCACTTTGCAGGCCGGGGGATCCTTTACCGGAAGCTTCATGGTCCCTCGACAAACTTGTGACGACGCCCATTGGATCATTGTCCGGACGAGCGCACCGGACAGCAGCCTGCCGCCGGAGGGTACGAGGATTACACCGTGTTACGCCGGGGTTTCGTCTCTGCCCGGGCGACCCGCCCTCAACTGTACAACCACGAACAACGTTCTGGCGAAGGTTCAGTCCTCCACAGGGAACCGCGGGCCGTTCGTCCTGGCCAACGGAGCTAGCCACTATCGCTTCATCGGTCTCGAGCTCACTCGGACCCCCGGCTCGGGCGTAGTTTATAACGTGGTGGTGCGCGACAAAGGCGGCGTAGCAGACCACGTGATCTTCGACCGCAACTGGATTCACGGAACAGCACAGGATGAAACCCAACGTGGCCTCATGCTCAGTGGCATAACCTATGTTGGGGTGGTCGATTCCTACCTCTCCGATTTCCATTGCATATCGATTTCGGGGGCGTGCACAGATTCCCAAGCGATCGCAGGAGGTAGCGGCGACCAGACCACAGGACCCTTCAAGATTGTCGATAACTTCCTCGAGTCCTCTGGCGAATGCATTCTCCTTGGAGGCGGTGCCGCCACGATGACCCCGACCGACATCGAGATTCGGCGCAATCACATGTTCAAGCCCATCATCTGGATGAAAGGTCAGCCGGGGTATGTCGGAGGGACCGACGGCAATCCCTTCATTGTGAAGAACCACTTTGAACTTAAGAATGCTCAGCGGGTCTTGTTCGAAGCGAACATCCTCGAAAACACCTGGGGTGGCTTCTCCCAAGCCGGCGCCGCGGTTCTGCTGACTCCCAAGAATCAAGCGCTCGGTACCGAGAACGTTTGCCCAGCTTGCCAGGTGACGGATGTGACGATTCGCTATGTCACGATCAGTCACGTGGCCGGCGCCTTCATACTCGGCAACGGAATCTCGTCCAATGGAGGTATCCCTCGGGCCGGCGGACGCTATAGCATTCATGACGTCACCGCGGATGACATCAGTGCAACGAAGTACTATGGGTACGGCACATTCGCGCAAGTCTCCATGGGCCCGGGTGCTCCCGTACTGCAATCTGTCACCATCAATCACGTGACCGCATTCCAGCCGACGGCCATCTTGAACCTGGGCGATGACATCACCGTGAATCCACAGATGAATAGTCTCGTCTTCACCAACAACCTGATCAATGCTGGAGTGTCTCCGACTTCAACGACGGGTGGAGGCGCTGCGAATTGCGCCTACAACGCCAGGCCCGCAATTTCGCTGCCGACCTGTTTCCAGCGGTACACCTTCTCACACAATGCCGTTATCGCGAGTCCATCCAACTATCCTCCCAGCAAATACCCGTCAGGAAACTATTTCCCTGCAACCGTGTCGGCAGTCGATTTTGTGAATTACCGCAATGGTATCGACGGCGACTATCATCTGCTGGCCTCGAGCCCATACAAGAATGCCGGTACCGACGGGAAGGACTTGGGAGCAGATATTAACGCTCTGTACGTAGCGATCGCAGGCGTCAGATAAGAATTCAGCGACTGTTCTTGGCCAGACGCACGTCGCCCTATTTGCATCAGATCAAGCGCCCGACGCGTTCCTTCCTGCGCGCCGGGTGCTTCATCACCACGGAGTCTGGATCAGGTTTTTCCAACCGCGTGTTAATTTGAAGCCGAACAATTACAGTCAATCGCCCCATTCGAGCGGACTCCATAAGTATGACCAGAGGGAGTCCGTCTGGACGCGTGGGGGAAAGCGTGCTCAAGGCACACTTGGGCAAGCCAGAAGATCCCTGTTAAAATTGGCGATCGCAGCCGGAACGCTCGATTCGTAGCTTTTTTACATAGCCCGCTAAGCAGTCGCTAAACCTGTTTCACATTGACGTAGTCGTGGCTCATGGAATGAGCCATCTGGATGATTGATCAATGACAGTGCGCCCGCAGGCGGGGTTACCCTTCAAGTCGCTCACCAAGCACCGTTGGCTCAGCGTTGACAGTCGACGTCCGGTGGCAGAGGGAGGTCCGCGGTCGTGTCCATTGGCTCACCTGAACTGCTAGAAGAGCATCAGAAGCTTCAGGATGGCGCGATCGAGTTTGCCCAATCCGAACTGGGCAAAGATATCATTCGCCGCGACCGCGAAGAAGAATTCAGCCGTGAGGACTGGAGGAAGTGCGCAAGCTTTGGCGTACTGGGGATGCCAGTGTCTCGAGAATACGGCGGGATGGGGCTCGGAATCACCGAAGTGATCGCTGTGATGGAAGGCCTGGGGTATGGAACCAGCGATCAAGGGCTGTTGTTCTCCATTAACGCTCACATGTGGACGAGCATCATGCCCATTTCTCTGTACGGCACACCAGAACAGAAGCAACGTTACCTGCCTCCACTATCGAGCGGAGAATGGATCTCGGCTAACGCAGCTTCCGAGCCGGAAGCGGGCTCAGACGTATTCTCGATGCGGACTCGCGCTGAACGCCGGGGAGATCACTATGTCCTGAACGGGACAAAGACTTTTGTCACAAACGCGCAGGTAGCAGATCTGTTCGTCGCCTATGCCACTATAGATCCGCGATTGGGCTCGATGGGAATTACGGGCTTTCTCATTGATCGGAACACACCGGGAATCATCATCAGTAAGCCCCTCGAGAAGATGGGCCTGCGCACTTCTCCGATGGCAGAAGTCGCGTTCGATGAATGCACGGTGCCTGTATCCAACCGACTGGGTCGAGAAGGCCGCGGGGTCGCTGTCTTCGAGTCCTCAATGGAATGGGAACGGGGTTGTATCCTGGCAAATTATCTGGGATTGATGAAAAGACAGCTGGAGAGATCCATTCTGTACGCACAAAACCGCAGGCAATTCGGGAAGACGATCGGGAAATTCCAGTCGGTCGCAAACCGTATCGTCAACATGAAGGTCCGTCTGGATACCTGCCGTCAGCTGGTTTACCGGATCGGCTGGCTCAAAGAACACGGCAAACCCGCCATGCTCGAAGCGGCAGTGGCGAAATTACACGTCTCGGAGAGTCTGGTCGCGAACTGCCAGGATGCGATCCAAGTCTTCGGAGGATATGGTTACATGGTTGAGCAGCAAATCGAGCGGGAACTTCGCGACGCCATGGGCAGCACCTTGTACTCGGGCACTACTGAAATTCAAAGGAACCTGATTGCCAGATGTCTCGGACTTTAAGAGCAGCGATCCCTTCAGCACCTGTAACTGTCGCAGCGCAGATCGAACGATCTCGTCCCAATTTGTGGCGATTTGCGGTGCTTGCGGTCCAATTGGGCATGCTGTTGCTCGTCTTCGATCTATATGGTCTTGAGTCTCGAAGATTTCTGACCTTAAGCTCCCTGATCGTCGGCGGATTTATCGTTTCCTTCTGGTTGCCGTTTCGTTTTAAAGAACCTTTCTACATTGCGTTCTCCCTGGGAGGCGCGTTTCTGCTGCTCGATCCAGCGGTCGCTGGCCTGCTAATTGGCGCGGGGGGGATCTTATTCGCAATCGTCCGAAGCCGGTTGGCCTTCCGCTGGCGAGTCGTGGCGATCCTCACGTTCGGGATTATCTGCGCCTACGGCAGGGCCACCGGTCGGTTCCATCTCCCCGAACACTTCTGGGCGGTTTTGGGTGCTGTGTTCATGTTCCGCATGATCATTTACCTGTATGACATCCAGCGTCTGCAGGGACCGCCTCCTTTTAATGATTTCGCGAGCTATTTTTTCCTGCTTCCCAATTACTATTTCTTGCTCTTTCCCGTCGTTGACTTCAAGACACTCCGAAAAAGCTACTTCCAGCGTGACATTCACGACGTTGCTCAACAAGGGGTCTGGTGGATGCTGCGCGGTACAATCCAGTTGCTCCTGTACCGTCTGGTGTATCAATTGGAGGCATCGTTCGCCCCAACCAAGGTAGGGGTGAGCACATCAGTCATCGCCAGGATCATTCTCGGATTCCTGCTCTATTTACAGGTATCGGGCCAATTTCACATCATAGTCGGGATGCTCCATTTGTTCGGATACGACTTGCCAGAAACCAACCGGAAGTATCTCTTGTCGCGCAGCATCAGCGATCTCTGGCGCCGGATCAATATCTATTGGAAAGATTTCATGGTGAAGATCTGCTATCTGCCCGCTTACTTTAAGCTCCGCAAAAAGGGCGAGCTTCGAGCGCAGATCGTGGCCACGACTCTGGTTTTTCTGGTGACTTGGGTTTTGCACTCCTACCAGTTTTTCTGGCTCCAAGGCAATTTCCGCCTTACGGTGACGGACACCCTGTTTTGGTCGATCTTGGGAGCTCTCGTGGTTGCGAATGTCTGGGTCGACGCCAAGAAAAAGAAACGCGTCCCACAATCTGGCTGGCGTGCCAAGGCGGTCGAGGCAGCGCAAATCGTGGCTACCATGTCCGTCTTCGTGCTACTGTGGTCGCTTTGGAGCTCCAACAGCTTAGAGAACTGGGTGAATTTTCTCAAGACTGGCGATTTGTGACGAATGACCGCCAGCAACAATTGAATACAGGAACGATGACTCGGATACTTTCTGGGCCGCTGACAACCCCACCGGCCAATGAACAATTGAGACGATCGCAGGGATGAAAAACAGTTTTGAGCGAAACGCAATCGCCTCTGTGGCTATCCTGCTTGGTCTGCTTGTTCTGATCAAGCTGCCCGCCTCTATTCAAAACACTCGCGCTGGACGTCTCGCCGATCGGGTCCTCTCAAAAATCCGCGTGAGCAATTTCAAGGCTGAAGACCTGGAGACGCTCGACGCGGGATATTACGAGGGACTCCGCAAAGAAGGCTCCGTCGATCCTTCTCTGCGGTTTCGTGACGATTTTCTGGAATACGACTACAAGCCTAACCTGCATCTGAGTGTCGCGGGACTTGGAAGAACAACCAACAGCTTGGGAATGTACGATCGAGAATATACGGTGGAAAAGCCGCCCCACACATGGCGAATCGCCTTGCTTGGAGATTCAATGGCGTTGGGGCCGTTCGGACACAACTACGAGTCCCTGTTAGAAAACCACCTCAACGAAACCCAACTGAACCCTGACATTCAAAAGTTCGAGGTGCTGAATTTCGCGGTGGGTGGCTACCGAATCACTCAGATCATGGAAACCATGATCCAGAAAGCCGCCCCTTTCCATCCCGATGTTTACATGGTGGCGATCACGGGAGTGGGCGTCAGCCATAGATGGAGCTTTCACATCGGCCACCTGCTTCAGAGAAAAATTGACTTGAAGTATGATTTTCTCCGTAAGGTCGGCGGGGATGCACACGTTCAGCCGAGCGATTCCCTCGAAACGATGGACAGAAAGCTAACCCCCTTTACTCCCGCCGTCATCGGTTGGTGTCTGGAGCAGATGAAGGTGGAGGCATCGAAACAAGGAGCCAGGATGGCGATTCTCCTCATTCCGGAGCCTGTGCCGTCCGACCTTATCGGCCCGCAGTTTACTTCGGCTCGACCCATCATGGAGAAACTAGGAGTACCTGTAATTGATCTGCTCGATACTTATGCCGGGTCGAAGATCCTGATCGAACTGAGAGTCAGCCGGGACGACGTTCACGCCAACGCGCGGGGCCACGAAATGGTGTTCGAGAACCTTTACCGCAAGATTGAGCAGGATCCGAAGCTCTCCGATTTCGTGTTTGGCACCAACCAGCCTAAAGCAGCCCGCTCGGGAGCGTCTCAGTCTGTCCCATCGGCGACCGCGCCCGTTGGGCCTACGTCGCCGTGAAAGGGCGAATGCCACCTTTCGATTCCATATCTGCAGCGTTAACATTCTGAGCAATCAAGGAGCAAGTCGATGTCAGACCCGTCAATGGACCAAATTAAAGAGGAAATGCGTCAATACGTCCTGAATGAGTTTTTGCCCGGCGAGAAAGCATCGAATTTACACGACGATACCCCTCTGCGTTCCAGTGGCATCATTGACTCTGTGGGACTGCTGCGCATGATCGACTTCATCGAAAGCCGGTACACGATACAAGTCGACGCGCATGAAGCCGGAGTCGAGAACTTTGATCGCATCGAAGATATGGCGATGTTCATCCAGAACAAACGCCGGGCTGGTGCCTGATGTCTGAGCGTTCCTCTTCTGCTGCCTACTTGTGTGAGTACCTGGAGGCCAGCGCTCAACGTTTTGGTGACCGCATCGCGGTTGTCGATCCCGACGGCAGCAATGTGACCTATCGCCAACTGAACGACCGCGCCGATCGGATTTCGGGTTTTTTGTTGGCGCGAGGATTGCAGCCCGGCGATCGCGTAGGATTGGTCCAGCCCAAAGGTGTGACCGGAGTGTGTGCCATCTTCGGCATCCTCAAGTCGCGGTGCGCTTATGTACCGGTTGACAGTTCCGCACCTGCGGACAGAATTCGCTCGATTCTAGGAAACTGCCACGTTCGAGCCGTGTTCGCTTCCCCGGGTTGTGCCGAGGTTGCTGCCAGCATTGAAACCGCGAAAGCCGTGGTTTTGACCGGGACATCCACCGGCCAAGGGTCGCCTAGCTTGCCGAACAACGCAGTCTCTTGGGAAAAAGTGCTCGAGCACGAACCGGGCCGGGCTCTGCCTGCGTCTCGTCGTCGGGATGACGTAGCCTATATCCTCTATACCTCCGGATCCACGGGTGTTCCTAAAGGTGTAACTCTGACGCACGAGAACGCCTTCAGCTTTGTGGACTGGTGCACTTCAGTATTCAATCCGGATGAACACGATCGCTTCAGCAGCCACGCGCCCTTTCACTTTGACCTCTCGATTTTGGATCTGTACCTCTCTCTGAAGCACGGGAGCACTTTGTACTTGATATCAGAAGAGTTGGGGAAGAACCCTGGAAAGATGGCTGCCTTTATCGCCTCAAGCCAGCTCACCGTGTGGTATTCCACTCCCTCGATTCTGAGCCTGCTGGCCGAGTTTGGAAATCTGAGGCAGTACGATTACAGTCGTTTGCGGCTGGTCCTTTTTGCCGGCGAAGTCTTCCCGGTGAAACACTTGAGAAACATTATCGCTCAGTGGCCCTCTCCGGTTTTTTTTAATCTTTACGCGCCCACCGAGACCAACGTTTGTACGTTCGCTCGCATTCCCACGCCCATTCCCCCTGATCGTACGCAGCCATACCCGATCGGTTGGCCCTGCTCGCATTGCGCAGCGCTTGTGGTGGATGACGCCAAGGTACCTGTACCTAAAGGAGAAGAAGGACTCCTCTACATTTCGGGTCCCTCGGTGTTCAAGGGCTACTGGGGACAAACGGAAGAGAACCCCGCCTTCTTCGAACGGTACCGGCAACGCTGGTACAACACCGGTGACGTTGTGAAAGAGGACCCCACCGATGGATTCATCTATGTTGGCCGTCGCGACCGCATGGTAAAGCGACGCGGGTACCGCATCGAACTAGGGGACATTGAGAGTGCCCTCTACCGGCACCAACAGATTTCCGAAGCCGCCGTGGTCGCGATCCCGGATGCAGATGCCGGAGTGAAAATTCATGCGTACGTTGCGGCAGTCCAGGATTCCCGACCTTCCATTGTGGATTTGAAGGTCTTCTGCAGCAAGGCATTGCCAGCGTACATGAGCCCGGATGCTTTCTTGTTCCGGGACTCTCTGCCCAGGACTTCCACCGACAAGGTGGATTACCAGAAGCTGCAAAAAGAGTCCGCTGCGAGCCAGGGTCAAACCAAATAGCTCCAACCGCCCTGATATACTTTTGCAAGTGTTCTTCTTCGCAGCCAGTCAGCATTTGAGGTTGAGGCCACAATTTGGAGCTGCAATGAGGGTTTGCGTCCGGTCTTTGACCGTTCTGGCGGTGGTTGTGTTTCCCGTCCGAATGCCCACGCATGCGTCGACGCAAAACAAACCAACTGAGGCCCAATCTGCTCCCGCCACGAAGCAGGGTGCCTCGGATGTTGTCGCTGAGCTACCAAGAACGTACGTGGAGAGTTCTCTACGTGCCACTCCTGCTCCTGGCAAAGTCGTGACCGTACGCGCGGGTGAAGACGCCTCTCAGGCACTTTCCAAGGCCTCGTGTGGCGACACCGTTCAATTGCAAGCGGGTGCCACGTTCCGAACTCTTCTCCTGCCCGAAAAGAAATGCGATGACTCCCATTGGATCATCATCCGAACCACTGCCCCCGATTCGAAGTTGCCTCCAGAGGGTACCCGGTTAACGCCCTGCTATGCTGGCGTCTCCTCCCTTCCGGGTCGGCCTGCGCTGCAATGTGGCTCCACGGAAAACGTGCTGGCACGGATCGAAACGAATGGAAAGGGCGCTTCTGGAGCCATCACCCTTGCGCCGGGAGCCAACCACTATCGACTCCTCGGTCTGGAAGTCACTCGAGCGGATTCGCGGCCAGTGGTCTACAACCTGATCGGCCCCGACCAGCAGCCGGCAGATCATATTGTTTTCGATCGCATGTGGATTCATGGAAGCCCACAGGATGAGACTGTGCGCGGGATTATGCTCAGTCACATCCGTTACGTTGCGGTTGTCGACTCCTACCTCTCTGATTTCCATTGTGTGGCGAAAAGTGGATCGTGCGTGGACTCTCAGGCCGTTGCCGGGGGAATGGGCGATGACGACATGGGCCCCTTCAAGATTGTGAACAACTTTCTCGAAGCCGCAGGCGAATGCATCCTGCTCGGCGGCGCCACGGCAACAAAGACGCCCGCGGACATCGAAATCCGCCGCAACCATTTGTTTCGGCCCATGACCTGGATGAAGGGGCAGCCGGGCTACATCGGCGGGCTTGATGGCAACCCGTTCATCGTTAAGAACCTTTTTGAGTTAAAGAATGCCCAGCGCGTGTTGTTTGAAGGCAACATTCTAGAGAACAGTTGGGGCGGATTCTCACAGAGAGGTTTCGCCATTGTATTGACGCCCAAGAATCAGGCTCTACGTGGGGGGAACGTTTGCCCAACTTGCCAGGTAACCGATGTCACGATTCGAAAGTGCAAGATCAGTCACGTTGGGGGTGGTTTTGTACTCGGAAACGGAGTTTCTTCGAACGGCGGCGCGGCGAAAGACGGCGGCCGTTATAGCATTCAGGACGTCATTTTGGACGACATCCAAACCGACCTCTACAATGGGTTTGGCGCGTTCGCTCAGATCTCAATGACACCGGGCGATTCCGAATCACCGAGACTCCACGATGTCAGTATCGATCATGTCACAGCTTTTCCACCTCGCGTCCTGTTCATCATCGGCGGTCCACGCCTTGACCCCCGAATGACGGGACTCACAATCACGAACAGCATCTTCACCGTGGGGGCCCAGCGGTTCGGTACGACCGGCGGGGGCGTGGACAGGAACTGCGCCGCGATGCCGCAACGTAGAGGCGCGGAAAGCATCTTCCACGATTGCTTCGCCTCTTATACATTTCACCACAATGTCATTATCGACGGTGGAGGTGGTTGGCCGAAGGACAACCAAACACCGGGCAATGTTGCGGATTTAGGCTTTGCGAGCTTCAAGAATGGAAACGGGGGCGACTACAGATTGTCCTCGAGTAGCAAGTTCAAGCACGCAGCTTCCGACCGGAAAGATGTGGGCGCGGACCTTGATGCGATCGACCAGGCAACCATGGGAGTGCAGTGAGCCAGTTGCAGCAAATCAACCGGTAGACGCATTCGAACGAAATCAATGAAGCAACTCCTTCGGAAGGGGCTTAAGGATATTGTTGTCGACGAGGTCCCGGACCCTGTCGTTACGCCGCATCACGTAATCGTCCGCCCGCATGTTTCTCTCATCAGTAGCGGGACGGAGACCGCCAGCCTTCATCGCGGTGGCGCTCTGGGCGCTGTGGCCGAAAACCCATCCTACATTGGCAAAATCCTCGACGTGATGAAGAACGAAGGGCCGATCCGCACAACGCGGGAGGTCCTGGCGAAACTCAGCGAATACGCGGTTCTGGGATATTCCGGCGCGGGCGTAGTGATCGACAAACACTCGGGTGTTCCCGACGTCGAAATTGGCGATCGCGTCGCCTATGGCGGCGAAGGCACGGGACATGCGGAAGCCATACTCGTCGGCCGCAACCTTGTCGCAAAAATTCCTCAGGACGTCGCTTACGAGCACGCATGCTTCACCACGTTAGGTAGCATTGCGCTCAATGCGGTTCGCATTGCGAACATTTCGCTGGGGGAAAAAGTCGCGGTCATTGGCTTGGGACTGGTTGGCCAATTGATCGCTCAATTGGCGCGCCTGCAGGGTGCAGTGGTGATCGCGACGGACCTCAAGGCTGACCGCGTCGCACTCGCCAGGCAACTCGGCGCGGACTCTGCGCTAGTAGGCGGTCCGGAGTTTGCGCAGCAGCTCAGTTCCCTCACGGGAGGAGTCGGCGTCGATTGCACCATCATCGCGGCTGCGGCTAAATCTGCCGCGCCCTGCCGGCTGGCGGTGGAAATTTGCCGCGATCGCGGTCGCATCGTGGACGTGGGAGCAGTCGAACTCAACTTTCCCTGGTACGAGAGTTATCTGAAAGAGATCCAGGTCTTCATGGCAAGGGCGTACGGTCCGGGGAGCTACGATGCCCGCTATGAACGCCAAGGCCAAGACTACCCGCTTCCTTACGTCCGCTGGACAGAAAAGCGCAACATGGAAGAGTTCCTGCGCCTGGCTGCGCAGAAGAGCCTGCGGCTCGAGGGCCTGATCACGCATCGCGTTCCGCTCGAAGAAGCGGCCAAGGCATACGAAATCATCATGGACCCGAGCCAGAACAGCCTCGCAGTTCTGCTCAACTATCCCGCCGCTGCGGATACCGCCTCCGTATTGCGATCGGCGAGTAGGGTCGAAGTCAATCCCGCAGAGGCAGTTGGTTCCGAGATTGGCGTCGCCTTGGTCGGGGCCGGCAACCTGGCTCGGTGGGTCCACTTGCCGAACCTCAAGAAGACCCCAGGCGTGCGCTTGCGCGCCATTCAGTCGGGCAGCGGCTCTCGCGCAAAGAGTTATGCCTTGCGCTTCGGCGCAGAGTATTGCACTTCGGACTACGACGAAATCCTCGGCAACCCCACCATTCAAGCGGTCGTGATTGTGAGTCGAAACCCGCAGCATGCTGCGCAGGCTTTGGCGGCGCTCCGCGCGGGTAAGCACGTTTTTGTCGAAAAACCGATGGCGCTTACGGAACCGGAGTGCTCCGAACTCTATCGGGCCGTGCAAGAGTCTGGGAAGCAGCTCACCGTGGGATTCAACCGACGTTACGCTCCGAGCTATATTCGGATTAAGCAGCAGATCTCGAAACGCACGGCTCCGGCGGTCCTGAACTGCCGCATCAATTCGCCGGGCATCTCAGGCTCCTACTGGATGGCCGATCCTGCCATCGGCGGCGCCATCCTCGGCGAGGCCTGTCATTTCGTGGATCTCATGTACTGGCTGCTTGACTCCGAACCAACGGGGGTTTTCGCTTCGTCGCTTCCCACGGGAAAGAAAGATCCCATCGGCGAGAACAACCTGGCGGCCACCTTCTCATTTGCGGACGGTTCTATCGCCAACCTGACTTACTGCACGGTTGGCAGTCGGACCTCGGGTGGCGAGCGCGTGGAGGCGTTTATTCCTGGAGTCGGAGTCTCTGCCGAAAACTTCAGAGAATCCGTGGTCCGCGCTGGCCTGGTACGCAAGAGTTCAAGTTGGTTCGCGGAGAAAGGATACGAAGCTCAGGTGCAGTCTTTCTTCTCCGCGCTTCGCCTCGGCAAATCTCCGGACATCACCGTTCGCGACGGTGTGCGTTCAACTCTCGGGTGCCTGCGTATGCTGCAGTCCGCGCGCGAGCACTCGCCGTGTTCCCTCGATCTCGACCAGTTTCTTGCGTTATCCGATTCACAATGAGGGTGCTCCTGCTTGGGCCATATCCGCCGCCCCATGGCGGAGTTCAGACCAACCTGGTCGCGATTCGCGCATTCCTGATAAAGAATGGCGTGTCTTGTTCCGTCATCAACATCACGCGCCATCGCAAGCCCGACGCGGAGGAGGTGTACTACCCGGAAAGCGCGGTTCAACTTCTTGCCCTTCTCGCCCGGCTGCCTTACGACGTCCTCCACCTCCACATCGGCGGAATGCTCACCAACCGCCTTTTGGCTCTCAGCCTGGCTTGCACATTACGCTCTGGAACAAAATCCGTGATGACGTTTCACTCCGGCGGTTTTCCTTCGACGCCGGAAGGGCAGGCTCTGGGGCCGGCATCTTTCGCAGGATTCGTGCTGCGTCGCTTTGATGGCGTGATCGGAGTAAATGAAGAAATCGTGAGCTTCCTTCACAAGGTTGGAGTCCGCCCTCAGCGGGTTCGCTGCATCTCT
>WNGO01000965.1_pt1 | contig 28996 bp, 22 predicted proteins | sample 5400511 | NCBI WGS metagenome assembly WNGO01 (sample SAMN13153380, study PRJNA577476) | soil metagenome | isolation source: 20 cm soil or saprolite under Garry oak tree replicate 2 | place: USA:California | collected 2016-06-15 | reverse complement strand
CTCTTCCCCGCCACGTTTGCGGGCCGCGGCGACATGAGCCGGGGCGGCCTGCTCCTGCGCTGCGCGAGTGCCGGGACGCCACTCGAATGCGTCCCTGTCCGCGGCGCCGTCCGGCACGGGCCCAAGCCGCCCAGGCTTCCGCGACTCAGGTAGCGTGACGTCGTCGCACGCGACATGGTCACTGAGGGGGAGCGCCAGCACATCCTCGCCAAGAAGTGCTAACGGTGCGACGAATCACTCGTCTCAGGTATCATCCCGCTGCCCTCTCTGGAGAAGCCCCATGAAGCGCTCGTCGTCATTCGCGTTCCTCGCCGCAACGTTGCTTCTTCTGCCATGCGCCGCGTGGGGACAGGGCGGCTATCGCGGCGGCGGTCAGAGTCAGGGCCGGTACGGACCGCCCGCGCCAAAGCTTCCCGGCGTCGAGCTGGTTGGACCGCTCGATACAGCACTTGCGCGCGAGACGCTCACCCTGACCCCCGATCAATCGACGCGCTACCAGCAGGCATACGACTCGTTCATGGTTGCGACCCGTCCACAGCGTGACAGCGCGAATGCGGCGATCGCGAAAATGAACGAGCGGCTCGACGACGGCGATCGCGCCGCGGCGGCGTTTTACGCCGAGCACGTGCAGGACCTGGGCAAGACGCTGCGAGACCGGCAGGACCGGTTCGAGGGCGATCTGCGCCGGTTCCTGAACGGCGATCAGATCAAGGCTTATAAGAAGTGGCGGGAGGACCAGGACCAGGCCACCGAACGAAAACGCCGTGAGAATCAGCTGCGATGGGACGAAGCGGGCTTCCGCGGGGAGTTCGCCAGCCCCGGAGCAGGCGCGCCCGAGATCAAGACGGCTCTTCCCACACCGCCCGGCGTGGCAGCGCCGGCGGTTGGCTCGCCCTCGGTGCGAGTTGGACGAGTCGTCTACGTCACAGGCCAGCTCGGCGTGGATAGCACGGGGACGCTCGTCGGCTCCGATCTGCGCGCGCAGGCCGAGCGCGCGTTCACGAATCTCCGTGTGGTACTTCAGAGCGCGGGCGCGTCGCTCCGCGACGTTACGGCGCTCACCATTTACGTCGTCAACTATCGGCCCACGGATCTCGAGGCGATCCGCATGGCCGGCGCCGCGTACTTCAGTGCGAACGCCCCCATCGCCACGGTGGTCGGCGTGCAGTCGTTGGGTCGCGATGGCGCGCTGATTTCGATCGGCGCGACGGCTTCGGCACGCTGATCCGATGACGGGGTTGCGCAGTTATCATACTGCGCATGAATTCGAAACGTCTTCCGCTTCTCGCGGCGCTCGTCTCGGTGGTTCTGTGGGCCGCCGCCTTCGTCGGCATCCGAGCCGCGGGCCGTTCCTTCTCGCCCGGTCCACTCGCGCTGGGTCGTCTTGCGCTGGGGAGTGTGCTGTTGGGTGCGGTCGTGCTCTCTCGCCCCACGATCCGGCCGACGCGTCGCGAGCTCGCGCTGCTCGTGCTCGCCGGGCTGCTCTGGTTCGGCGTCTACCAGGTCGTCCTTAACGAGGCCGAGCGGCATGTCGATGCCGGGACGGCCTCGATGTTAGTCCTGATCGCTCCGATCTTCATCGTGGCGCTCGCAGCCGTATTCCTGAAGGAGCGCACCACTCCGAATCTTCTGCTCGGCGGCGCGCTCGCGTTCGCGGGTGTCGTGGTGATCGGGCTCGCGACATCGTCGCGCAGCGCCTCACTCGTGGGAGTGATTCTCTGCCTTGTCGCCGCGCTTTCGTCCGCGATCGGCGTCGTCGCGGAGAAACCGGTGCTCAATCGCCTGTCGGCGCTCCAGGTGACGTGGATCGCCTGCACTGTCGGCGCACTCTTCTGTCTCCCCTACGCACCCCAGCTCGTGCGGGAATGGCGCGTTGCGCCAACCAGCGGTATCGCCTGGCTGCTCTTCCTGGGTGTCTTCCCCACATCCATCGCCTTCACGACGTGGGCCTACGCGCTGGCGCGCGGTTCGGCGGGGCGGCTCGCCGCCACTGCCTACCTCGTGCCGCCGATCACGATCGTGATGAGCTGGTTGCTCCTGGGCGAAGTCCCGACCGTGATTGCCGTGCTCGGCGGCGCGCTGTGCCTGGTCGGCGTGGCGATCGCGCGGAGAGCCCCGGCGGTTAGGGCTTCCGCTCCGGCTCCCGTTCCTCCCGCTCCTCGTCCGTAAGATCCACTGCCATAGGAAAGAACAGCGACCGCTTCACTTCCGGATAAGGCACGCCCCAGCCTCGCGCATCGTGCCACAGAATGCGGTTCAGCAAGTCCGATGGCGCGGCGTCGGGATCGCGGAAGTTCATCCTGGCTGACGCGAGCGCCGCGCGCCGGCGCTCCGCGGCGTGCGGGCCGGTGATCGACCCCACCCGTTGGTTGACCTCGAACAACGACTGCTGCGGCATGATGGCGCTGTACGGTTCGAAGTTGGGCGCTTCGCCTGGGCCGATGAAGCTCGCCAGCATATCGGTGGCGACGAGATCGTACAAGGTGAGCGCCGGCAGGCCGAGCATCAGCTCGATCGTCTTCACCATGCTCGGCTGGCCGTAGAACGTTGCATCGATCACGCCGCGCCGCGCGTACGGGCTGGCGACCAGGGCCACGGTGCGGTGCCCGTCGATGTGGTCCACCCCGTTCTGCGCGTCGTCTTCGACCGCCAGAATCGCCATCGATTTCCAGAACGAGCTGTGCGAGAGGCCCTCCACGATTCGACCCAGCGCCAGATCATTGTCCGCGACGCACGCCTTGGGCGTACACCATCCGGGACTCGTTCCCTCCGTGTGATCGCTCGGCAGAATAATCAGCACGAGGTTGGGCATCGCGTGCTTCGATTCCCACACCCGCAGATGCTCCAGGATCACGTCCGCCTTCACCACGTCCGGAATTGTCTGCGTCCAGCCCGGATACTCACGGACCAGAATGCGATCGAGCGACGGAATGTCGGCTCGCGTGTTGTAGCGCTTGGCCACCAGTCCACGGAAGTACGCCGGATGGTGAGGCTGCGAATCGCGGTACTGCGCGAGCAGGGACGTGCGGACGCTAGCGCTGTCCCACCGCGGAGACGGTGCGTATTCGCCAAAAACGCGGACGGTCTTGCCCTTCGCCTGGGCCGCCTCCCAAAGAAATCCGCCCGACGAGTACGCGAGCGGGTCCACGCCTTCCGACGGATAACTCCGACCAGTGTAGAGTGGCCACATCGGGTATTCGGTCTCATTTGCCTGCGTGAGCCAGTTGTGCCCATCCGCCGAGTTACCGCCGGTCGCGAAGAAATGATCGAGCAGCACGAACTGCGCGGCGAGCGCGTGCGCGTTGGGCGTCACCTCACGGCCGTATTGCACCAGCGAGCTATCGCTGGCGCCCTTGCCAATGTCGCCGAAGACCTGGTCGTAGGTGCGGTTTTCTCGCACGATGTAGACGACGTGGTCGATCAAGGACGGCTCGCCGGGACGCTCGGGAACGGCGCGCGCCGCGACATTGCGACGCGGTGTCAGCGCAGGTCCAGCGCTATCGGTCCGCAGGGTCAGACGATTGTTCTGCGCGACCGCCGTCGTATACGCGGCGATCTCTGCACCAGACGGCTCCGGAATGACGTTGACCGACCCACGGTAGGAATGCACGTAGCGAGCGGTCAAGCCCAACGGGCGTCCAACGCCCGATCCCACGCCGAACAATGAGCCGACCGCGATCGCGCGTCCGTCGGCGCTGACGTCGAGGCTCGTCGGATACCACCCGGTCGGCACGAGCCCGCGCAGCTGGTCGCCGGGCAGGCCGTAGGCGGCGACCGCGTTCACACCAGCCAGCGTCACGAACAGCGTCCGGGCATCCGGTGCAAGGGCAACGGCGGTCGGCGCGAGGCCGATCTTGCGCTCGCGGAACGGCGCGATGGCGATCGAGCGGAGCAGGCTATCCCCGCGCGTGTCGATCACGCTGACCGTGTCCGAGTTGCTATTGGCGACGTACAGCCGCGCGCCACTCTCGTCCCACGCCAGTCCCGTCGGATGGCGACCGACAGGAATCGCCTTCCCGGCGGTGCCGGCCACCAGATCCACCCGCGTCACATTTCCGCGCTGCGCGATGCCGCGTGCGTCCACGCGCACCACCTCGGCGAACGGATCGCAGCACTGCGCGGCCGCGCGATCCTTCGCGGCGGGCTTGCGGCCGCCCAGCACCGAGACGTACGCGATCGAACCATCCCAGCTGATTACCGCGGCCACGGGCAGCACGCCCAACGGAATGGTCTTGAGGAGCACCCCGCTGTCGGCGTCGAAAACGGCGAGCGCGTCGTTGGCGGGGAGCGGCAGCACAGCGACCCGACGACCGGTCGCGTTCGCGCGCCTCGCCACCGCGGGGGATCCGGCCATGTAGTCGCCTAAGGCGGGCGACGACCACCGCACGACCGCGCTGTCGCCGCCGCTCACCCGCGGCGCGACGGAATCGCCGTCGTAGGCGAACAGCTGGGTGACCGACTTGGTATGCGCGAGCTCCTGCGACCCCGGGATGCGGCTGCGCGCGAGGTCCGCGGGCACCTGGCCCACCGTGCTGAAAAGGGCGCGCCCATTGACCGGATCGATCGCGATGCCCTGCACACCCGACCGGCCGTCGAACGCAGCGCTGGCGCGTACGACGTTGTCTTGCCAGGCCAGGCGGTACGCCGCGCCATGCACGGTGACCCAGATCTCCCCCGGCTTCGCGCCGAAGCGCACGCCAAACACCCGGTCGGTGAACACGCTTTGCACACCGGCCGGCGCCACGCGCTGGGTCGTGGCGATGATGCCCGGATCGGGGATTTCCCGTCGCGGCTGTGGTGGGGGAGTCGCCGGCGTCTGCAGCAGGATTACAAACGTAAGTGCGAGTTGTGACACGTTCCTAACTCTCCACTGGTAGGTGACCCTGCGATTGGGCTGCCATAATTAACGGACATGCTGCTGACCCTGTGCCTGCTGCTCGGCTGCGCCTCACACGCTCCAGATTCTCTGGGAATCTACTCGGGCCGCGAGCGCCAGCTGGACGTGCGGATTCCGCGATTCGACGCCGAGGTCGTCATCGACGGCGACCTCTCCGACTCGACGTGGGCGCGCGCCGCGCTGCTGACGGGCTTCTCGCAATACGCCCCGAACGACGGCGTTTCCGCAGTCGACTCGACGCAGGTCCTGGTGTGGTACTCTGCAAACGCAATCTACTTCGGGATCCGCGCCTACGAGCTGCACGGCCAGCCCACGGCGACGCTGGCCGATCGGGATCAGATCTTCGGCGACGACAACGTGCAGATCCTGCTCGGCACGTTCCACGATGGCAAGAAGGCGCTGATGTTCGCCGTGAATCCGCTCGGCGTGCAGGGCGACGGCGCGCTGATCGAGGGCGCGAACATCAGCGCGAGCGGCTTCATCGGCGGCGCCGTGATCGGACGCGAGCAGCCCGACCTCAGCCCCGACTACGTCTTCCAGTCGCGCGGGCGCGTGACGCCGTGGGGTTACGAAGTCGAGGTGCGCATCCCGTTCAAGAGTCTCCGCTACCAGCCGAAGCAGCCCCAGGACTGGAGCCTCAACATCGTGCGCCAGATCAAGCACTCGGGGTTCGAGGATTCCTGGTTCCCGGCGCGTCGTGCCAGCGCGACGTTCATCGGACAATCGGGAAATCTGATCGGCCTCTCAGGGATGCAGCGCGGCCTGGTCGTGGACATCAATCCCGAAGCGACCGGGAAAGCCACCGGGACGTCCGGCGCGTCGGGCTACAGCTACGACATGGGGAATCCGCAGATCGGCGGGAACGTACGGTGGGGCGTGTCCGACAATCTCAACCTGAACGGTACGGTCAAGCCCGACTTCTCCCAGGTCGAATCGGACGCCGGCCAGCTCGCGTTCGATCCGCGTCAGGCGCTCTTCTTTTCCGAGAAGCGGCCGTTCTTCCTCGAGGGCAGCGAGCTGTTTCAGGTGCCGCAGAGCCTCATCTACACCCGCCGCATCGTGCAGCCGGTCGCGGCGGTCAAGCTCACGGGCAACGCCGGCGGCACCGACATCGGTTTTCTGTCCGCCGTCGATCAGAAGTTCGCGTCGGCGAGCGGCGCCGACCATCCGATCTTCAACATTCTGCGCGCGCAGCGCAGCCTGGGACACGGATCGCGCATCGGCATGGCGTACACCGATCGCATCGAGGGCGGCAACTACAATCGTGTGGCCGAGGTGGACAGCCGGCTGGTGTTCAAGGACATCTATGGACTGAACCTGCAGCTGGCCGGCAGCCGCACCCGCACCGGCGGCGTCACGACGACCGCGCCGCTGTGGCTCGCGCAGTTCACGATCCAGCATCGCATCTGGGGATTGCGCAGCGTGTTCGCCGGCATCGCGGACGATTTTCGCTCGGCGAGCGGGTTCATCGGTCGCGCGGGCATCGTGCATTCGTACGTCGATCCGAGCTACACGACCTACGGGAAGCCGGGCGCGCTGTTGCAGCGCTTCACGGGTGACATCGTGGTCGATGGCATCTGGCAGTATCAGAACTTCATCCACGGCCGCCGCATCCAGGACCAGAAGCTGCACTTCAACGGCAACGCGGCGCTGCGGGGCGGCTGGAACATCGGCGGCGGGTATTTCGTGGAGTCATTCGGCTACGACTCCGCGCTGTTTGCGAGGTATCGGCTCGAGGTCCCCAAGGCGGGCGGCGGCCTCGACACGATTCCATTCGTGGGACAGCCCACGATCGGGAACGGCGAGTACATCATTCAGATCGGCACGCCCCAGTGGAAGCATTTCAGCGGGGGCGGCTTCTTCCTCCAGGGCCATGACGAGAATTTCTTCGAGTGGGCGTCGGCCGACTTGCTGCTGCTCAGCGTCGACGTGTCCTACCGGCCCACGGACCGGTTCCGCAACACGCTGAGCTATTTCTGGCAGCAGGTGAATCGCCGTACCGACGGCAGCCTGGTGAATGTCGGACGCGTGGCTCGGGTCAAGCTCGAGTACCAGCTGTCCCGGCCGCTGTTCGTGAGGTTGGTCGGCCAGTACATCCAGGACCAGACCGATTCGCTGCGCGATGATTCGCGCACGGGTGCCCCCATTCTCATCGCCGGGCCCGGCGGCGTCACCCGTACTACGGCAACCGCCACGAATCTCTTTCACGTCGACGCGCTGCTCAGCTATCAGCCGACACCTGGAACCGTCGTATTTGCGGGATACGGCAGCAACATGCTGGACGACGACGCCTTCCGTTTCCGCGGGCTCACGCGGACCGACGACGCGCTGTTCGTGAAACTGAGCTATCTCTTCCGGCTCTAGACCTGAGACCGAGTCAGCGTCCCCCGATCGCCCTGAACAACGCCGCATACGCCGCGCCGGCATCGATGCGCGCCTGCGCGAGCCGATCCTGCGCCTCGAGCTGCGTGCGCTGCGCGTCGAGGACCTGCAACAAGTCCGTCGCGCCCTCGGCGTAGCGCAGCAGCGCCAATTTCGCGGCGTGCTCGCTGGCCGCGCTCGCTTCGTCCAACCGCTCCAGTCGCAGACGCGACGCGCGGTATTGACTAATGCTGACCTCCAAGTCTTGCATCGCGCTCAAGACGACAGCGCGGTAATGCGCACGAGCCTCATCCTCGCCGGCCTGTGCCGCATCCACATCCGCCTTCACCCGTCCCAGGCTGAGCAGCGGCCAGCTGATCACCGGTCCGACGGCGTAGCGGAGCGTGCCCCCAGCGCCGACCGTGCGGAGCTCCGGCGCGACATAACCGGCGCTACCGCCGATCGAGATCCTTGGCAAGTAACTCGCTTTCGCCGCGCCAACGAGCGCTCCCTGCGCCGCGGCTTGGCGCTCAGCGGCGGCCACGTCCGGCCGGCCACGCACGACCGCTTCCGGATTGCCGATCGATGCGACGTCGGGCAGCCCGGGAAGCCGGCCCGGCTGGTCCAGCTCGGCAGCCACCGCCGCCGGCGGCCGGCCCACCAATACGCCGATCCGGTACTGAGCGGCGGCGACCTGCGCTTCACGCGTCGGGATTGAGGCCAGCGTCAAGCTGAGCTGCGCCTGCGCACGCTCGGTATCGAACGCGCTTCCCCGCCCCGCCTCGAGCCGCTCATGCGTAATCTCGAACGTGCGCCGCTGATTCTCGGCGTTTTCGCGCGCGACATTGAGCTGCTCTTGCGCGCCGCGCAGCTCGAAATACGTCAGCGCCAGCTCAGCGGTGAGGGAGACCTGCACGTCGCGCAGCTCTTCCTGCGCGGCCCCCACCATGGCGCCCCGCGCCTGCGCGGTTTGGCGGATCTGCCCGAATACGTCCAGGTCCCAGGACGCCGACACGCCCGCGTCCCAAACGTTTTGATCCGGGAACGACCCGGCAAAGCCCGGGAAGCTCGCGCTGGAGAGCCGCTGCCTGGCATAGCTCCCAGAGAGTCGCGTATCCGGCGTCAGGTCGAGCAGGGTGCGCACGCGCTCCGAGCGCGTCGCGCGTACGCGAGCCTCGGCCGCCTGCACGTCCTGGTTGGCGCGTACCACTTCCGCGATCAAACGATTCAGCGTCGTATCGCCTAGCTGCTCCCAGTAATCCGACCGTGGTGCGTGATCGGCGGGCTCAGACGCATCGCTACCCGACGTGAAGGCCAAATGCGACGTGCCGCCCGCGGTGTCCTGCACCTCGCGAAATGATGTGGGCACCCGCAACGCCGGCGATCGATAAGCCGGAGACGACGCGCATCCGGCGAGCGCGACGAGACCGAGAATGAAAGCGCTACGCATTTGCCGTCTCCGGAATCAAGGCTGGTTGAACCGCGAGCTCTTCGGTGATCGTCACCGGCTGCGGTGCGTGCTCCGCCGCGATCAGCGAGTAGAACACCGGGACAACGAAGAGCGTGAACAGCGTGCCGACGGTCATGCCCGCCACGAGCACCGTCCCGATGCTGTTGCGCGCCGCCGACCCCGGGCCGGTCGCGAATACCAGCGGCAAGTGTCCGAACACCGTGGCCGCCGAGGTCATCAGTACCGGCCGCAACCGCGTCAACGACGCCTCACGCAACGCGACCAGTTTCGCGACGCCCTGCGCCTGCAGCGCATTCGCGAACTGCACGATCAGAATCCCGTTCTTGGCTATCAGCCCGACCAGGGTGATCAACCCGACCTGAGAGTAGATGTTGATCGTCGTGAGATTGAGGAAGCTGAACACCAATGCGCCCGAGATCGCGAGCGGCACCGAGCCAACCAACACGACGAGCGGGTCGCGGAAGCTCCGGAATTGCGCCGCCAGCACCAGATAGATGAGGATGACCGCGAAGATCAGCGTCGTGGTCAACGCGGCGCCTTCGAGCCGCATCTGGCGAGATTCCCCGGCGTAGTCGATCCCGATTGATGGTCCGGCCACCGCCGCCGCCGCGTTCTCCAGCACCCGCAGACCCTCCTCCTTGGTCACACCCGGCTTGACGCCGCCGAAGATTCGGACGGCATTGCGCTGCTGGAAGCGGTTCAGCGTACGCGGCGCCGTCGTCGACTCGATGTGCGTGAACGTCGAGACGGGGACGAGCCGGCCGCTGGGCGTCTTGATCTTGAGATTGAGCAGCGGCGCAACCGTGGTCCGGTCCGCGTCGCCGATCTGCGGAATGACCTTATAGCTGCGATCGAAGTAGTTGAAGCGATTGACGTAGCCGCCGCCGAGCAACGTGCCCAGCTCGCGACCGACACTCGCGAGATCGAGCCCCAAGTCCGCCACCTGATCGCGGTCGATGACGACGCGCGCCTCCGGCAGATCGATCTTCAAGTCCGTATCGACGTACAGGAACTTGCCGCTCTGCCAGCCCGCACCGATGACCGCCCCGGCGGTCTGGACCATCTGCTCGGGCGGCAGATCGCTCGCGAGAATCAGCTCGACGTCATACTGGCCAGGGGTGGGCAGCGGTGGATCGAGCCGCGGGAACACCTGCAGCCCTGGCACCTGCGACACTGCGTAATAGACCTGGCCATACATCTGCTCGGTGGTGCGTGACCGCTCCTTGAAATTCTTGGTGACCATGCCGCCGAAGCCGCCCCAGGGAGCAGTCAGCGACCACATGAACTTCGCCTCGGGGAATGAGCGAATCGCCTGCACGACCTGCAGCGACGCGCGGTTGGTCGCTTCCAGCGACGCGTCCGGCGCTGCGGCCATGAAGAGGCTGATGTGGCTCTGATCTTCTACCGGAGCCAGCTCACGGCGCGAAAAGTTGTACAACGGCCATGCCGCGATCATCACCAACACCGCGCCTGCGACAATCGCCCAGCGCATCTGTAACGCGCCTTCGAGCAGGCGTTCATAGCGGCGACGGACCGCCTCGAAGCCCGCCTGCACCCACTTCGTCAACCGTCCTTCCTGTCCCACCTTGTGCACGAAGCGGGAGCTCATGACAGGCGACAGGGTAATCGCCACAATGCCCGACACCACCACCGCCGCGGCGAGCGTGATCGCGAACTCGAGGAACAGCGAGCCGGTCAACCCGCCCTGGAAGCCGATCGGCGTGTACACGGCCGCGAGGGTGATCGTCATCGCGATGATCGGACCGACGAGCTCGCGGGCTCCGATGAGAGCCGCCTGAATGCGCGTCTTTCCTTCGCGCACGTGGCGCTCGACGTTCTCCACAACCACGATCGCGTCGTCCACGACCAGGCCCACTGAGAGGACGATCGCGAGGATCGTGAGCAGGTTGAGGCTGAAGCCAAAGGCGTACATCACGATCCCGGCGCCGATGAGCGAAACCGGCATCGCCACGAGTGGGACGAGCGCGGTGCGCACCGATCCCATGAACAGGAACACCACCAGGCCGACGATGAGGATCGTCTCGATGAGCGTCTTCGAGATCTCGTGCAACGCGTCGGTCATGAAGACCGTCGCGTCGTACGCGAGCTGCATATCGATGTCGGTGGGCAGCGTGCCGCGGATTCGGTCCATCTCCTTGTGCAGACGACTCGCCACCTCGATCTCATTGCTGCCGACGAGCGGCCAGACGCCGAGGTAGACGGCCTCCTTGTCGTTGAACTTCGTGATGAAATCAGCCTCTTCCGCTCCGAGCTCGACGCGCGCGACGTCGGAGAGCCGGACCATCGCGCCGTTGCGCTCGGCGACCACGAGGTCCTTGAACTCCTGCGGCGTGCGCAGATCGGTGTTCGCGAGCAGGCTGACCTGCACAAGGTCGCCTTTGGTCTGTCCGACCGCCGCGAGATAGTTGTTGCGCTGCAGGGCGGCCCACACGTCGCCCGGCGCGAGGTTCAGCGCCGCGAGCCGCTCCGGATCTATCCAGACCCGCATGGCGATCGGCCGCCCGCCGACGACGTCCACCCGCTGCACACCCGCAAGCGTGGTGAGCTGGGGCTGCAGGTTACGCGTCAGCCAGTCCGTGAGTGTCGGAATGTCGCGCTGTGATGACGTGAAACTCAGGTAGAACGACGCGTAGGGCCGGTCCGCCTTCTGCACTTCCACCATCGGCGGCTGAGCCTCGGCCGGTAGCTCTGAGCGCACTTGCTGCAGCCGCGCCGTGACTTCGGCGAGCGCCGCCGTGGTGCTGTGATTCAGCTTGAGGTGCACCGTGATCGTGCTGAGACCGGCGCGGCTGCTGGACTCGACATAGTCGACACCGCCTATGGCCGACACGGCACGCTCGATGGGCGTCGTGAGAAAACCCCGCACGGCCTCGGCGCTCGCGCCATAGTACACCGTCGTGATGACGACCGAGGAGCTCTCGATCTTCGGATACTGCTGCACGGGCAACGAGGTGACCGTGCGCCATCCCACCAGCAGGATCGCGAGATTCGCGACGATCGCGAGAACGGGGTGTTTGATGAACGTATCGGTTATAGAGCGCATGCGAGTGCCCGGTTAGCGAAGGGAATCGCCGGCGACAGCGACCAGCACCGCTTCGCGCAGCTTGAAGGAGCCGGACGTCGCAACGCGCTGCCCGGGAGCGAGACCGCTGAGAATCAACACCTCGTCGCCGACCATCGACCCGCTTTGCACGGGCTGTTCGTGAACGCGGGTATGGCCGGTCGAGTCCGCTGCTACCACGAAGACGTGATCGCCGCCGGGGCCCTTGCGCAGGGCGCTGACGGGAATCGCGACGACGGGTGCCGCCGGGCCCACGGGTACCTCAACGCGGACCGACGCGCCCGGCGACGGAGCGCGGCGCGAAATCCGCGCCCGCACCAACGCATTGCGGGTCACGGGGTCGACGCGCGAATCGAGCGCGACGATCCGCGCTTCGATCGGATTGGGATCGCCCGCGGCGAAGACCGCGACCGATTCGCCGGCGCGCAGCTGTGCCGCGACCGCCTGCGCGACCGTGAAATCCACGTGCGCGGCGGCATCAACGCCCTGCAAGGTCGTGAGCTCGGCGCCTTCGTTCAGATACTGGCCGGGATGGATGTCGGCCAGACCCACGCGAGCCCGAAACGGCGCGCGAATTGTCTTGCGCGCGATGATTGCGCGCGTCCTTGCAATCTGGGCCACGGCAACGTCGCGCGCGGCGCGTGCCTGATCGACTTCTTCCTGCGATGCGGCGTCGGCCTGCCGCAGCCGCTCCAGCCGCGCCAGCGTCGTCTTCGCGAGATCGGCCTGGGCGGTCTGGGCCTCGAGGTCCGCCTCTTCGACCGCGACGTCGAGGGCCACCAGAATGGTGCCCGGCTCAACGATCTGTCCCGGAATGAGCATCACCTGGCGGACTGTCCCGGGCAGTTCATTCCGCAACGTGATCGAGTTCAGCGCGAGCACGGTCCCGATCGACGTGGTGGTCGGACGATAGGAACGCTGTTCCGCCACGGCCGCGGTGATGGATTCAATCGGCTCACGCTGATGTGCCGCCGCCGCGTCCGCCTTGTGGATAGAGGCGCGTTTCCACGCCGCGAGGCTGCCTCCCGTGACGAGCAGTGTCAGCAAGAGTACGGCGGATCCGGTCAAGCCTCGATTGTCCGTGTTGAAAAGACTGCGCATACGGGGTCATCTCCTCGCTGTGTGGAACAGACTCGGCGAAACCTCTGACTACTGCCTGCAGTCGAACGCATCGAAACGAATTCGACATCATCGGCGCCCGTGTCATGGCAGTGACGTCTGTTGCGACTCGACGACCGGGCGATTCAATGACCGTCCGATAACGTGTTTACAACAAGCAATAGTTCCCGGGAATACCAGACACGGATTGGGGGTCTTGGAACTCGTCAGCCGGTCTTGACATTCCGTGTTCAGAACGGAGGTTGGGGAGATGGCAACGCGGGCGCAGCACCGACAGGTAACGAATCCGTCACAGGAAGCCACCGTGAGTCTGTTGGTGGCGGCCGGTCATCTGTTGCAGGCGTTAGAGGAGATCTGCGCGCGTTACGACATCACGGCAGAGCAATACAACATGCTCCGGGTGCTGCGCACCGCGCATCCCGGCGGCCAGCCTCGCAACAAAGTCGCCACGCATTGCACCCACCGCGCACCTGACGTCACCCGCATGCTCGACCGCCTAGGGCGTCTGGGGTTGGTCGCGCGCGCGCGCGCGCCGGAAGACCGGCGCTGCTCGATGGCCAGGATTACAAGGGCAGGAGTGAAACTGCTTGCCCGCATCGATCCCGAAATTGGCGCCGAGATGCGGCGGCTCACGAAGTCTCTCAGTTCCGCCGAGCTCCGTCAGCTGACCCGCCTTTCGGACGCGCTCGTCCCCTAGGTTTCGCTCCGGGAACAATGTGTGTTGTGAACAACGTTCTCCCGTCGTTCACTTTCCCGAACACATTTCCTGGAGGATGGTATGTCGTCGCGTCTTCGCTCCACACTCACCGTCGCAGTCGCTCTAGCAGTCGCGCCAGCAGCCCTGCGCGCGCAAGGCACGTCACGCGTTTCCGGTGAACGCCTCACGGCCGCCGCCGCGTTCGGTGGCCTGTCGGGTGCCGCCAATCTCAACGACGCCGGGACTGCGGACTGGCGCCTCGGCTGGGCCGCCTCGGTCAACGCAACCTACTGGATCAATTCGGTGATCGGCTTGCGCGCCAGCGGCAACTGGGCGCAGGACAGTATCCGCTCCGCGACGCTGGTCGGGCGCGGCAAGTTCAACAAGTTCGCGTACGACGCCGGGCTCGTGTTGCGCTACCCGGTCGCGGCAGGCACGGGGACGTTCATTCCCTACCTGTTCGGCGGCGCCGGCGCAATCAGCGTGCATCAGCTGGACTCCGACAGTACGTGGACGAAGTTTGCAGGCAATGTCGGCGCGGGACTCGAGTATCGCTTTGGTCGCTTCGGCGTGCGCGCGGAAGGCCGCGACTACGTCTACAAGTTCGATCGGTACGGCTTCGACAAGACGCAGCACGATGTCGCCTGGCAGGGTGGAGTGACGGTCTCGTTCTGATCGACGCAAGATCGGGGGGCACGGTGTGACCCACGAAGACCGTGCTTCCCGATCGCTGTCTCAGGGAGAGTCATGGATTCCCTCGACGCCTCTGAGTTGATCCGACCAGCCATCCCCCGCACGTCCAGCGTGTGGGCGGATATGGGCGCCGGGACGGGCACATTTACGCGGGCGCTGGCCCACCTGCTCCCCGAAGGCCGCATCTACGCGGTCGATCGCAATCAGAGCGCGCTGAACAAGCTCGGGCGATGGCGCAACCACGATTCGGTCACGGTAGTCCCGGTGACAGCGGACTTTACGCAGCCGCTGGATCTGCCCGGGCTCGGTGGCGACGAGCTTGACGGTCTCCTCTTTGCAAATTCGCTGCACTTCGTTGCCGACCCCGTCCCGGTGTTGAGATCCCTGGTGGCTCGCCTGCGGCCAAGTGGACGCGTGGTCATCGTCGAGTACGATCGCCGCCGGGCAAATCGATGGGTCCCCTATCCGATTCCCGCGATGCGGGTAGCGCCGCTCGCGATGGCAGCGGGTCTCACCGCACCGACCATTGTGGCAACCCGGCCCTCCGCATTCGGTGGGACCTTGTACGTGGCAGCTGCCGACCCCCCCTAAGCCCCCTCTTGCAGGCCCGGCGCCCTCTTCTGCATTCTCAAGGCACGGGCGGCCTGATCCGCGCCCAACCTCTTCGGCCCCGGCAAAGGCTCGGTCGCGGTGCAGCACGCACTTGAAGAACTGCTGGTGTGACGGACGTTCTTCGCGCAATTGGGAACACGTCCCTCGTTCGTCTCATGAAGGTCGTGCCTCCCAATTGCGCGGACGTCTTCGTCAAGCTCGAGTGGCAAAACCCTACCGGCAGCATGAAGGATCGGATGGCGCAGGCGGTCATCTCCAAGCCCGAGGCGGACGCCACGTGGTGACACTCATGCCAGATTCCGGCTTGAAATACCTCGGCACCGACGTCTACAGGAGAGCGTGAATGAAACCGATGCGACCGATTCACATCCTCGCGTGCGTCATCTGGTTGGCGGCCCCGCTCGCGGCACAACGCCACACGATTACGCATGAAGACGTTTTCCTCATGAAGCGGATTAGCTCACCCGCGATCAGCCCCGATGGCCGCTGGATCGTCTTCAGTGTCACCGAGCCGTCGTACACGGAAGGCGAGCAGGTCGGCGACCTCTGGGTCGTGCCGAGCGACGGTAGCGCGGAGCCGCGCCGCCTCACGAATACCAAAGGCGGCGAGAGCGGCGTGGACTGGAGCCCCGACAGCCGGCGCATCGCGTTCAGCGCCAGGCGCGAAGGCGACGACGCCACGCAGATCTACGTGCTGGACCTCGGTAGTGGCGGCGAAGCGCAGCGCGTGACGAACATCTCCACCGGGGCTACGAGTCCGCTGTGGCGTCCCGACGGCCGCGCGATCCTGTTCACGAGCATGGTCTATCCGAATGCCCCGACCGATTCGGCGAATCGCGCCGCGGCCGCCGAGCGCCGCGCCCGCAAGTACAACGCGCGGGTGTTCGACGCGTCGCCGATTCGGCTGTGGGATCACTGGCTCGACGACCGGCGGGCCCATCTGTTCGTCCAAACGCTCGAACCGAATGCGCAGGCGCGAGATCTCCTGGCGGGATCGCGGCTGGCACAGGAGGCCGGTTTCGGCGGGCAGCTCGGCAACAGCGGCGAAGATCTCGCCGCTGCGTGGACGCCGGACGGCAGCGGCGTCGTCTTTGCGGCTACCATGAACCGCACCGACTGGACGCACGGCGACGTGGTACAGGTGCTATGGCTCGTGCCCGCAGCCGGAGGCGAGCCACGGCGCCTCACGCAGGGCAAGGACGACTATGACGCGCCGCAATTCAGTCCGGACGGCAAGACCCTGTACGCTGTCATGACGCCGACCAACGACCACACGTTCAACAATCGCCGGCTGGTGGCGGCGTCATGGCCAGCGAGCGGGGCCGCAGCCATGCGCGCCGTGACCGGCGGCCCCGATCACTCGGTCGGCAGTTACACGATCGCGCCCGACAACCGCGCAGTCTTCTTCCTGGCGGAGGACGCCGGACATCAACGGCTGTTCCGCGCGCCGGCGGCGGGAGGCAAGGAGCAGGAAGTCGGCACGATGACGAGCGGAACATTCGGCAGCCTGCAGGTCGCTTCAGCGACAACCGCTGGTGCGCTGAAGATGGCGGCAGTTTGGGAGAGTGCGACGAATCCACCGGAGCTCGTGAAGATCGATCCAGCCACAGGCCGGCCGACGCCGCTCACCAAGTTCAATACCGAGCGCGCTGCCAAGATCGAGTGGCAGTCGCTCCGCGAGTTCTGGTTCACCTCGAGCCGCGGCAAGCGCATTCACAGCTTCTACGCGCTGCCGCCGGGGTTCGACTCGACCCGCAGCTATCCCTTATTGGTCTTGATCCACGGCGGCGCCGCGAACATGTGGACCGACAACTTTGGCCTGCGCTGGAATCCGCACTTGCTCGGCGCACCGGGTTACGTCGTCCTCATGACCGACTACACCGGGTCGACCGGATACGGCGAGAAGTTCTCGCAGGATATCCAGTTCGATCCGCTCGAGGGTCCGGCCAACGACCTCAACGAAGCCGCCGACACGGCGCTCAAGCGCCTCCGATTCCTCGACGCGTCTCGCCAGATTGCGGGCGGCGCGAGCTACGGCGGCCATCTCACGAACTGGCTCGCGGTGACGACGACGCGTTATCGTGCGCTGGTGAGCCATGCCGGCGAGTGGGATCTCGAGACCCAGTGGGCAACGAGCGATTTCAACTACGATCGCGAGCGCAACGTGGGCGGCCCGCCCTGGGAGGATCATCCGATCTGGCGTACGCAGAGTCCGATGCGGCGCGCGGCGCACCTGCATACGCCGGTGCTCGTGTCGGTGGGCGAGCGCGATTTCCGCGTGCCGATGAACAACGCACTCGAGTTCTGGACCGCGCTGCAGCGCCAACAGATCCCCTCCCGGCTGATCATCTGGCCGGAGGAAAACCACTGGGTTCTGAAGGGCGAGGACAGCCGCTTCTTCTATAAGGAAGTGGCGGCGTGGTTCGCGCGGTGGCTGAGCGCGCCCGCAGCGACGGGGCAGTAGTTCAGTGTCGCAGGGTCACTCGTACAGTTTCGTGGTATCAGCTTGCGCCAAGTCCACGAGAAAGCTCGCGATCTTTTCTGTCACTGCTTCGACGTATCGTTTGCCTTTTTCGGGCGTCGCGGCCGCGGGATTTCCGGAGCCCGTGTCGTCCGTCACCTGGCGCCAATTCCTCGGGGCCCACGCCCACCCCTCACGGAAGGCCGAGATTTTGAATTTCCGGGCGGCGCCGGGACCCGCCTCGGACAGCGGAAGCACCAGAGCCGGCGCGATGTGCTGCATCACGCTGGTCTCGAGCTCCGCGGCATGGTCGCCGAGGTCAGTAAAAAAGGCTTTGGGATCCACGACCTTGAACCAGTTGACCGTGCAGAGGAACAGCGAGACGTGTGGCTGGAGCTCGCGAATCATTTGCCGAAAGTCATTTGCCCCGTGTCCGTTGAAGATGACGAGTTTCGCAATTCCCTGCCCCGCGAGTGACAGCGCGACATCGCGCAGCACGAGCCCCTGCGTGCTGGGATTCATGTTGATGCACAACGGAATGTGCTTCCAGGCCCGCTCCGCCGCGCGGGCGGCCAGCTCTTCGGCCTGGATGTTGTCGGTGGCGTAGGGGAGGTGGAAATTGTGTGCCTCGGTCGCGCCCCACGGCAGGATGGCGACCTCATAGCGCGTGTCGCGGACGGTTTTCCAGGTCAGCTCGTCGAGAATGTATGGCCGCATTGGGGCGACCTTAACGTCGGTAGTGCCCGCGCGCAATCGGCATGGGGCCGCGCCCGAAGAGATCGATTGCACCGGGGTTTCGACTCGACCGGATGGCCACTCATCAGCCACGCCGTCCATCCAGCGATCACGCCTCGCGCCTTGCGCTATCCCGCCTACTGCGGGTCTCGCGCGTTCTAAACCGGGAACCGGCAGTGGTTCTATAGGGGTGAACGTTTCCCGCTCAAAAAGTCTTGATACCATAACTCAATGCCGGAACGTCGAGGTAGCTTCAAGTGAAAGACAGAAAGGCCACAATGACCACGACTTTGAAGGAAGTCTCGGCCCCGGCGAACTTGCTGTCGGAGTACAGTCGAGTCCGGGCGTTCACGGAGTCGCTCTGCGAAGGGCTCGCCGCCGAGGATTACGTCGTCCAGTCGATGCCCGACGTCAGCCCGACCAAGTGGCACCTCGCGCACACGAGCTGGTTCTTCGAAGCATTCGTGTTGATGCCGCACCTGCCCCGATATCGCCCGCTCAACCCCGTCTATCACTATTTGTTCAACTCGTACTACGTCCAGGCGGGCGAGCGGCATTGCCGCGCCCAGCGCGGTTACCTCTCGCGTCCGACCGTGCGGGAAGTGATGGCGTATCGCACCCACGTCGACCGAGCGATGGAGGACCTGCTCGGCGGCGAGTTCACGGCCGCCGTGAGCCAGTTGGTCACACTCGGCCTGCATCACGAGCAACAGCATCAGGAGTTGATGCTCACCGATATCAAGCACGTGTTCTCGGTGAATCCGCTGCGTCCCGTATATCGCAAAGCCGGTCCAACACACCACGGAGTGGCCGCGCCACTGCGCTGGATCGCGTTCGCAGGCGGCGTGCAGCACGTCGGGCACGAGGGGACCGGCTTCAGCTTCGACAACGAGACACCGCGTCACCGCGAGTTCGTCGAGCCCTTCGAGATCGCGTCGCGGCTCGTGACGAACGGCGAGTATCTCGAGTTCATGGACGCCGGCGGGTACCGGCGGCCCGAGCTGTGGCTTTCGGCGGGATGGGACGCGGTCCAGAAGAATGCATGGACGGAGCCGTTCTATTGGGAACAGCGCGACGGCGCGTGGCAGACCTTCACCCTGCATGGCATGCAGCCCGTCGCGGAGCACGAGCCGGTGTGTCACATCAGCTATTTCGAGGCCGACGCCTTCGCGCGCTGGCGGGGCGTGCGGCTGCCGACGGAGTTCGAGTGGGAGGTCGCAGCGCAAACCGCGCCGGTCGTGGGGAATTTCGTCGAATCGCAAGCATTGCACCCCCAAGGTGCCGAGTCGCGGGATGAGCTCCAGCAGATGTTCGGCGACGTGTGGGAGTGGACACGCAGCCAGTACTCACCCTATCCCGGCTTCCAGGCCGCGCCCGGCGCCGTCGGCGAATACAACGGGAAATGGATGTGCAATCAGTTCGTTTTGCGCGGTGGGTCATGCGCCACGGCGATCACGCATATTCGCCCCACCTATCGCAACTTCTTCCCGCCTGAGGTGACCTGGCAGTTCATGGGCATCCGCCTGGCCCGCGACGTCTCATGACCGGTCTCCGCCTTCAGACCGTTCCCGCTGCTGCGCCAGGCGATATCATCGCCGGACTGACTGCCACGCCCAAGAGCATTCCCTGCAAGTATTTCTACGATCACGCGGGAGCGGAGCTGTTCGAGCGGATTTGCGCCCTCGACGAGTACTACCCGACACGCACCGAGACACACATTCTCGCGCGTCACGGCCGCGATATCGGCACGTGGGCGGGGAACGGAGCCCGCGTCGTCGAGTTCGGCAGCGGCAGCGGGCAAAAGACGCGGCTCTTGTTGCGGCATCTGTCAGAACCGCACGAGTACGTGCCGATCGACATCTGTGCGCCGCAGCTCTTGATCAATGCACAATCTCTGCGCGAGTCGTTTCCGGGACTCGCGGTAAAGCCGGTGCACGCCGATTACATGAAAAGGCTCCACCTTCCCGCAAGTACCGGTGCGCGTCGGACGGCCGTGTTCTTTCCAGGCTCGACGATCGGCAACTTCGAGCCGCTGGAGGCGACGGCATTCCTCCATCGCGCCGCTGATCTCGCCGGTGCTGGCGGGGGACTGCTGATCGGCGTGGACCTCAAAAAGGCGAAGCCGATTGTCGAGCGGGCCTACAACGATAGCGCGGGCGTTACCGCGGCATTCAACCGCAACGTCCTGCTGCACGTCAATGCGCTATGCGGGTCGGACTTCGATCCTTCGCGCTTCGAGCACGTGGCGTTTTACAATAGCGACGCAGGGCGTATCGAGATGCACTTGCGCAGCGTCACCAGTCAAACAGTCACACTCCGCGCCGTTCCAGAAGGGCCGCTCGCGATCCATCTGGACCGTGGTGAGCTGATCGGAACGGAACACTCCTACAAGTATCACATCGCAGAATTCCGCGACCTCGTGACGGCAGCAGGCTTCGTCTCGCGACACACCTGGGTGGATGACCGGCGGTGGTTCAGCGTCCATGCGTTTGACGTAAATCGCCACTAGCGGTGCCGCGCGAACGACTCCTGGATCGCGACCGGTCGCTCGAGGCTTTCGTCCCACGATCCGAGTTTGGCCGCGATGTCGTAGGTCGCTTGCAGGAACTCGAGCGCCACCGCGTCTGGATTCTCGGTCTTGATGACATCCGCGTGAGGCAGGATCCACTCGCGCATCGCCGTGTCATAGCGCGCCCCAGACGGCCGAATGGGCGCCTGGGCGCAGCCGGCCGGTTCCGGGTAGGCATAGGCGTAAAACGCCGGCTCATCGACCGGGCTGCCGGGCGTCCCCGGCCACCAGCCGCCGCTGATGCATTCGTGCGAATACGCCTCGCGCGTCACGAAATCCGCCAGGTGCGGGATGCCGCCCGGATGTGTTGTCGCCGGACGACCCGAGAACCGGGTGCACGCCATGTCGAAACCGCCCCACCAGAAGTGCGACGGACTCGACTTGCCCATGAACCGCGACCGAAAGCTCTTCAGCACGCGGTCCACCTGTACCAACACCTTGAAGAATCGCTCGACGGCATCCCGGTCGTACGCCGCGTGGGCGCGATCGTCCGTGAACCGAATCGCCTCGGCCATCTCTTGCGGGAGCGGCCAGATGTGGACGTCGATCTCGAGCGAGCGCAGCAGCGCCTGATAATCGTGATAGAAATCCGCAATGGACTGCGGAACGAGCGGCAGGGTGCGGATCTCCCCCTCAGCGGTGCGAAAGACCAGGGTGTGGGCCATGAAGTCGAATTCGATTTCCAGGGTACGGTCGCCGTACGGCATCGGCGAGGTACTCAGAATGATTCTGCATCGGAGCCAAGGCGAGACGGGTCTTGCCGACGATCTGCGCCCGCAGGTGCAGCGCGGTTTGTGTCTGGTGCCAGTCGTGCAATGGCAGTGGCAGCCAGTCGGTGCGCTGCGCCTGAGTCATCGGAGACTCTGCACGATGGCCAGGGTGTTGCCGTCGGCGTACATCGGAAACACCGGTAGCATGGCGAGCTCCTTCGGTTGCCCGATACTTACTCGACTTTTGAGTCGGCTTGGTCACTTGCATTGTAACGGCCAAAGACGCCAATCTTGCCTCCAATGCGCGAGCCCCCCGTGACAGCCAAACGAGAGGCGATTCGTGTGCTGGTCTTCTCGGCCTCACTCCGTGCCGAGTCGCTCAACACCCGGCTCGCCAAGGTCGCTGCCCGTGTCATCGAGGATCACGGAGGCACGGTCGATCTCGCGGCCATGAGCGAGTTCGACTGCCCCTCCTACAACCAGGACGCGCAGGCGATCGGCTTGCCGCCCGGCGCCGAGCAATTCCGCAGCCGGCTCGAGGACGTCGACGCGTTCGTGATTGCATCGCCCGAGTACAATGGCTCGTTCCCCGGCATCCTGAAGAACGCGATCGACTGGGTGTCGCGGTACAAGCCGCAGCCGTTCAATGCGAAACAGGGGATGCTGATCTCGGCGTCCCCGTCGATGGTCGGCGGCAACCGCGGCCTCTGGGCCCTGCGCGTGCCGCTCGAGCATCTCGGCGCGCGCGTGTACCCGGACATGTTTTCACTCGCCCAGGCCCACCAGGCATTCTCCCCCGACGGCAAGATCGCCAACCAGACACTGGCGGATCGGTTCGACAAGACGTTCGTCGGATTCCTCGATCTGGTCGAAGCCGCCAAGCACTATCCGTGCGCCAAGAAGGCCTGGATCGAGTTTCTGGGAGAGCACCCAAACCCGGCAATCGATCGCGTCGAGTAGGCTTGACGCGCTCATCCGCATCCCGTCTCTTCGAGTCCGGTCAATCACTCATCCGTGGCTCGGAGGCATCGATGCAGCGCACCTTGTGGGCTCTCCTGTCGCTCGCGCTGGCAGCCGCTCCGCTGCCGGCTCAAGGCGCGGGGGGGCTCCGCGACAAGATCTCCCAACTCTTCATCTTCTCGAGCGGGAAGGACCCGCTGTTTCTGGGAGGCACGGCCGGCTCCGATTCGGCAACCGCGCTGCATGCCGATCACTTCGTTCCCGCCGCGAATGCCGATAACGGCAGCCTCATTTCGTTCATCAGCTCGGCGATCAGCCAGAACGCCGGGAACCTTCCCGTCAGCGCCACCAGCGGCGGCTCGACCTTCCGGTTCGAAGGGGGCGTCCCGGTTCCAACGTCGGGCTCGCCCGGTGCCGTCTTCGGCGAGCGCGCCCCCACGCTCGGCCGCGGCCGCGTGTTCGTCGGCGCCAATATCAACCGACTGCACTTCGAGACGCTGCGCGGCGTGAACATGAACGACATCGAGATGACGTTCACGCACGAGAATGTGACCGGCCCGGCCTGCGACAGCATCGTGGGGCAGTCGTGCACCCCCTACGGCGTCCCCACCCACGAAAACGACGTGATCGACCTGCGGCTCAACCTCGACCTCGACATGACCGTCACGTCGTTCTTCGTGACCTTCGGCCTGCTCGACCGCGTCGACATCGGCGTCGTGCTGCCGATCGTCTCGACGTCCCTGCGAGGCAACAGCTTCGCGCAGATCGTGCCGTTCGGCGGCACGACGGCTCAGCATTTCTTCGGCGGCACGCCGGCGAACCCCGAGCTCTCGACGTCTCGCTTCGTGGAAGGATCCGCCACCGGGATCGGCGACATCGCGACGCGGGTCAAGGTCAATCTGATGCGCTCGGAGCGAACCAACTTTTCCGTACTGGGCGACGTGCGCTTCCCGACCGGGAGCGCTGACGACCTCCTCGGGTCGGGCCACATCGCGGCCCGCGGTCTCGGCATCCTGTCGGCGCGGTTCGGCGCATTCTCACCGCATGCCAATATCGGATATCTGTTTCGCGGCGGGAGTACGCAGAACAGCGCGGTGCTCGCGACGGTTGGATTCGATCACGTCATGGCGCCCTGGGCGGCGATCGCGGTCGACCTGGTCTCGGAGCTTCAGGTGGGTGAAAGCAAGCTGCGGCTGCCGGGCACGGTCACCTACGACCTGCCGTTTCGTCGCACCGTCGAGCCGACGAACATTCCCACCGAACGCGACGATGTGGTCAACGGATCGTTCGGCTTCAAGTTCGTGACGCACTCAGGCATCACGCTCGTGGCGAACACGCTCTGGCCGTTGAATCGGGGCGGGCTGCGGCCGAACGTCCTCTGGACCGCCGGCCTGGAATACAATTTCTAGACGTCTAGGCGCCTAGACGTCTAGTCTTTAGCGGATCGCGGTGATCCGCCAACCGTTCGCGTCGCGGGTCAGCGTCGCGCGGAACGTCACGGGCCGTCGCTCGGCGCGCCCGGTGCTGGCGTTGTCGTATTCGTAGACACCGCTGACGGTCGCGTCGGCCGAGCCGCCCCCCGCGGCGACGGTCAGGCTGGCGATGCCGAGCGTGGCTTTGAGATTGCGCACACGGTCGAAGAACGTCTGCCAACTCCCCTGCTGCGCCGCCGTCATCCCCGGATACGTGCGCCGTACCTGCTCGATCTCCCGCGACTCCAACGCCGTCGCGTAATCAGCAATCACTCTCTGAATATCCGGCCGTGGGTCGGGTGCCACGGGCGGAGGCGGAGCCTCGGCGACGCGGCGTGGCGCGGTGTCGCGCGCGCCGCGCGAGAGCGCGCCGCGCTCGGCGTCCGCCCACAGCGATGCCGCCGTGGCGTACTGCATCATCGCGTCCGACACGCGTCGCACCGCAGCCAGCGACTCGGCGCTCGCGAACGCCGCGTGGCCTCCGCTGAGATCGGCGGGTGCCGCACCCGCCAACGCCGCCCGCTGCTGCGCCTTGAGCGCGCTCGCGCGGAGTGAGCCAATCAGGCTGTCATCGCGCTGCGCCGCGAGACGCGCGAGCGAGTCCCCGGCCGGATGGCGCGCGGTGATCGGCGCGCGGCGCGGCGGCGTCTGAGTGGGCGGCGCCCGGGGCGGCGGGGGCGGCGGGGGGGGCGGCTGAAGAGACACCGCGCGGCTCGAGTCGGGGCGCGTGGCGACGACCGGCGCCGAATCCCTGATCGCCGGATTGGGCAGCCCAGCCTGTTTCGCTCGCGGCGACCACGGCGACGCCCACCACAGTCCCAGCGCCACGACAGCGGTGGTCGCGGCAATCGCGGGCCAGACCCAGCGCCGCCGGCGCGCCGTGATCCGCGTCCGGACGCGTGACAGCGCGATCGGACTCGTCGGCGTTTTCGGGCCGGGGTGCTGCGCGGTGCCGCGCGCCAGCGTTATCATCTCGCGCCGGATCGGATCGTCGTGTCGCAGCGACGGGCGGCCGCACACCGCCACGACGTCGTCCATGCTGGCCCAGCGACGTGCCGGATCCTTCTCCAGCATCCGCATGACCGCATCCGCCAGATTGGGGGGACAGTCGGGGCGCAGGTCCGTCACCGGACGCGGCTTCTGATTGAAGTGCGCGTACATGACGGACATGATCGATTCGTCCTGAAACGGCAGCGTCCCCGTCAGCATCTCGTACGCCACGACGCCGAGTGAGTACTGGTCCGACGCGCCGGTCAGCTCTTCCGTGGCGCACTGTTCGGGGCTCATGTAGGTGGGCGTGCCCACGGTCACGCCGGTCACGGTGAGTCCTTGCGCCTGCACCACCTTGGCGATGCCGAAATCGGTGACGACGGCCCATCCTTCCTCGTCCAACATGATGTTCGCGGACTTGATGTCCCGGTGGATGACGCCGTGGCGATGCGCGTATCCGAGTGCGTCGCCCACCTGTGCGAGGATGGCCTGTGTCATCGCCAGAGGCAGTGGGCCAACGTCCCGGACAACGTGGTCCAGCGACCGTCCCTGCACATGCTTCATGACGAAATAGAGAACCTGATCGCTCTCCTTGACCGCGTAGATCGGGATGATGTGCGGATGGCTGAGCGCCGCGGCGGTGCGCGCCTCACGCTTGAAGCGCTCGACCATGCCTTCGCCCATGAGCAGCAGGGCTGGCGCCAACACCTTGATGGCGACCTTGCGGTCGAGGGCCAGGTCGTGCGCGAGGTAGACCGTGGCCATGCCCCCACGCCCCACTTCGACCAGGATCTCGTACTGTCCCAGGGTCGCCCGCCGGAGCGCCGCGAGCTGCGCCTCCGCGGCGTCGGGGCGTACTTCTATGTTGGCGCCGCTCGGCGTGGCGAGCGTTGGTCCGGACCAGGGTCGCTGGACGGGGATGCCGGTACCGCAACGCGGGCAGAACGACGCCCCGGAGGCGAGACTCGCCCCGCAGCGCAGACAGGCAGACGGTGGATTGGGAGTCATTCCAGCCGCAGAAGATACAGCAATACCGACCCCTTGTGCAGCAAAAACGAGGGTTTTTCACCCGCTCCAGGGTAACACGCGACGGGCTCGACTGCTCGCGGCGGCCAGTTCCAATCCGCGCATGACGTCGAGCGACCACTCCGGCGTCACGGCGAGCTCCGCTGTTCCGAGCATGGCATCGCGCACATTCTCATAGTAGCGCGTGAAACTGGAGCGCAGCGTAGGAACTGTTCGCGTTGCGGTAGGCGTAATCAGCTTGCCGTACAACTCCGGCGGCTCCATATCCCAGTCCGGCTCGTCGGGCGTCCGGCCCTCTTTCAACGCCGCCTCCTGCGGGTCCATGCCGTATTTAATGAAGGAAGCCTTTGTGCCGTTCACCGTCCACGTTGGTCCGACCGGCGGCCTGAGCATGGAGGCACCAGAGCGTGATCGAACAGGTGCGGTCCAATGTCGAACCACACGCCCGACCCCGGCAGTGGTTCCTCACGCCAGGCATTCGGCTTCTGCTCCGGACGGAACCGATCGAAATGCGATTCGAACAGCACGACGTGGCCGAGCTCGCCTTCCGACACCACCTGCTGGACGGTCGTGAAATCGCCGGTGTAGCGGCGATCCTGGTACACGGTGACGATGCGCTGCTGTTTCTTGGCGATCTGGACTAAATCCTGTGCCTCGGCGAGGGTCGGCGCGAACGGCTTGTCGACGACGACGTGACGGCCGGCGAGCAGACACTGTTTGGCGATCGGATGATGGGACGTGTTCGGCGTCGCGACGACGACGAGATCGATCTTGCGTGTCAGCAACTCGTCAACGCTTCGGACAAATTCCACATCCGCATAGCGCTGGTCGGGGGGACCATGCCGCTGCACAATGGTGGTAAGGAGCAAGCCGTCCACCGCGCGAATAACCGGCGCGTGGAACACCTTCCCGGCGAAACCAAAGCCGACGAGGCCCACGTTTAGCATGACAGAGTTTCGCACCAGCCAAGCGGAAAGGGGAGATTACCCATGATCCTGCTGATGGTCGCTGCCTGCCTGGCGCAGGCTCCGGAAACACTCGACGTCACGGCCGTCGGAAAGGATCCGCGCTGGCAGATCGCGGGCCGCACCGCCGCGGTGGTCGACACCAATGGAAAGCGCGCCCTCAAGCTCCAGCTCGTCCCGATCATGGGGCTCGTCTGGCTCAAAGGCTATGACTTCGGGAACGGCGTCATCGAAGCCGACATTTTGGGACAGAGCCAGCCGCCGCAGACGAGTTTCGTGGGCGTCGCGTTCCGCGTGGTCGATGCTCAGACTTACGACGCCGTATACTTCCGACCGTTCAACTTCCGGGCGTCGGACTCGACCCGTCACAGCCACGCGGTCCAGTATGTATCACACCCGGCCTTCCCGTGGCAGAAGCTCCGCTCCGAACATCCCGGCCAATACGAAGCCGCAGTCGTTCCCGAGCCTGACGGCGATCAATGGTTTCACGTGCGTGTCGTGATCGAGCGCCCGAAAGTCAGCGTATTCGTGAATGACGCTCGCACGCCCGTGCTCGTCGTCGACGAGCTGAGCGACCGGGCGCGCGGATCGATCGGCGTCTGGGTCGGCGACGGTTCGGGCGGTCACTTCGCCAATCTTCGGGTGACGCGAAAACCCTAGCCCTTCGGCTGCGGGACGATACGCAGGTACGGCTTGGGCGCCTTCCACCCCTTCGGGTAGACCTTCTTCGCGTCTTCGTCCGAGACCGAGCCCGCGATGATGACGTCGTCGCCCTGCTTCCAGTTGACCGGGGTGGAGACCTTGTGCTTCGCCGTGAGCTGCAGCGAGTCGATCACGCGCAGCACCTCATCGAAGTTACGTCCCGTCGTCATCGGGTAGACGATGATGAGCTTGATCTTCTTGTCGGGCCCGATGACGAACACGTTGCGCACCGTCTGGTTATCGGCCGCGGTCCGTCCGTCGCACGTGCCTTCGAGATTCGCGGGCAGCATCCCATACAGCTTGGACACCTTGAGATCGGTGTCGCCGATCATCGGGTAGTTCGGCGCGAACCCTTGCGTCTCTTTGATGTCGTTCGACCAGCGCGCGTGATTCTCCACCGGGTCGACGCTCAGACCGACGATCTTCGTGCGCCGCTTGTCGAATTCGGGCTTGAGCTTGGCCATATAGCCGAGCTCGGTGGTGCAGACCGGCGTGAAATCCTTGGGATGCGAAAACAGCACGGCCCACGAATCGCCGATCCATTCGTGGAAGCGCATGCGGCCTTCAGTGGTTTGAGCTTCGAAATCGGGGGCGATGTCGCCGAGCTGGAGCGCCATGGAGTACCTCGAGGAGTTGGTCGCGGACTCCCTGAACCTACGCCGAGACAGGCGATCCGCTAGAATCAGTGACGAGCAGCACGTTGGTGGGCCTGTCGCGGAACAACTCTCGGGTGAAATCTCGCTCCTGCCAGCGCCTTCATGCCGTAAGGATCGTCCTGAGGGTCAGCACGCTGTCTATGTTCTCGACGTACGTCGTGGGCAGAGCCAGCGCGCTCACGTCGAGTGACGAGGACACCACGTCGTTGTCGTTCTTTTTCCAGTTCGCCGAGAGGACGACCCCGATCTGCTCGGAGCTCTCGAGGAAACTCCCGTTGGGCACGAAGTCCCCAAGGCCACGTCGCTGTTTATCCGCCTCGTAGCGCGCGAGCGCTTCAACGCTCGGGGGCGCAGCTCCCGGCGTGAGCACGCCACCGACGTTGGCGATATCCACAGCGCGGAGCATGGTGATGTCGAGCTTCGAGTCCGTGTGGGCGCCGGTCGGTGTCCTGCAACGCGCCGATAGGGTGACCTTGACGTCTGTGGTGGAATCCCGGTAGCTGCCCAGGGGCGCGTACGGCCCGAAGCGACACCTGATCGAGTCATGCCACGCCGCCAGGAAACGCCAGCGGGTGAGGCCGAGGACGAACTTCCAATCATGCTCCGCGCGCACCGTCGCGTCGGTCACCGCGTCGTCGCAGTCGCCGCATCCCTCCGGGCTGAGGCAGTAGGGGAAGAGTTCACACTGTCGTCGCGCGAACTCTTCGAGCGAGGGGAACTCGGACACGCCCGATCGGGCCCACGACAACATGTCGTACAGTGCGAGGAACATTGCGGTGCGTCCGGAGCCGCCGCGGCAGTGGAAATGGACCCAGTCT
>WNGO01000618.1_pt1 | contig 29012 bp, 48 predicted proteins | sample 5400511 | NCBI WGS metagenome assembly WNGO01 (sample SAMN13153380, study PRJNA577476) | soil metagenome | isolation source: 20 cm soil or saprolite under Garry oak tree replicate 2 | place: USA:California | collected 2016-06-15 | reverse complement strand
TATTGAAGATAAGAGGGTGATTCTGCTCACACGTGGGGAAGCGACAATAGTAGATGGAATAGACTATAAATATCTTTCACAATGGAGTTGGTTTTTCAACGGGAAATATGCTGGAAGGACTTTCCGTCCACATATCGAAGGATTGCACAAAAAAACACTCTTGATGCACATTGAGATCATGAAAAGGAAGTTAGGTGAGAAGTACGATCCCAAGAAAAAGACAGATCATAAAGATTTGAATGGTCTTAATAACACACGTTTGAATTTGAGAGTTGCTTCTCACGCCCAAAACACACAAAACCATAAAATAAGAAAAGACAACACGACTGGCTATACTGGAATTTCTATTTGCAAGTCTAGACACAGAAAAGGTCCGAACGGGTATTGTGGCTATTGGAAAATCCAGTTGAGTACAGACTTTGGTAGAATTATCCATTGTCGTGAAAATCTAGATGAAGCTCTCCTCCTTAGAGATCGATTAGCTAGAAAACACCATGGAGAATTTGCAGTTCTAAACATAAAAAGATTTCCTAGGCTTAGATTCCCACGATTGCTGGAGGATTCACATGAGCTCTAATGTAAAGGTCGTGAATCCTACTAATAGCCCACCTGTCAAAAACCAAGCGCTACCATTTATCAGAAGCGCTTCAGGAAAGGCTACAGTCAGGGTTGAGAAATCTAAAGATTCTTTCAATTCTGGCGTCGAGTATCGTGACGAAGGAGCACCGCTCCTGACACAAGACCCGGAATCGAAAGTGATGGCATACAAACCGTATGCCGTCCTGACCAATCCGATGGTCCTGCCTCCTACACTGGCCGAAATGAAAGCGTTGTCGGACCCGGATGGTGAAAGCCAGACCCAGGTCCAGTATCTGAAAGAAGCTGTCGTCATGGACGTGGACGCCAAGCTGATCATCTCGACCATGACGCAAATGAAGAACGGACAGTTTCGAGAAGCGCATTATCCCACGCTCATCGACTACATGAAATCGCCCTACTACCGCAAGCTGCGAGAAGCGCAAGTGGTCACTGCTCGCCTGGCGAAATCTGCGGTCAAGACCCGACTGCGAGAATCCGACGCTGACCGATCTACAGTCACGGCAGTCAAACTGAATCCCAGACTGGTCAGTCTCTACAACAAAGTAGACAAGGGAATCTACCGTCGCCTGAAGGAGTCTGGCTTCGACAAGGAAGTGAAGCGTCTGAGAGAAGATTTCTTTAGCCAAGACGACCTGGGAAGCTCGTCTGGGACTGGAGCACTGAGCGCCAATTGGGATGGGGGACGGTCGTTTGGGATGGCAGGGCGAGAACCAGACTTCACTCCACTGATGGCAGGACCGTACAACAAACAGTTGTACTGGTTCGACTACCTCGACGCTCACTCGAAAGCCTTCCAGGCTTGGGGTCATAATCCAATCGCGAAAAGAATTGTCAAGGTGATTGCTCAGTTCGTCCTTGGAAAAGGTGTCAAGCTGACCGTGGTGCGTGCATTGCGTCGTGGTGAAGAGCAGCAGTTGAAACAGCAAACTCCCAACGCTGGAAATATGGTATCTCTCGCTCAGCGGATCTCCAAGGGTCAGGTCCAGCAACCTGCAGATTGGAAATCGGAATGCCAAACCACACTTGATAGACACTGGATGAAGAACACGCTGCACATTCGCAGCAAGAAGATTCTTCGCAGTCTGATTATCTTCGGTGAACAATTCATCCGATACTTCGACGCGCCTTGGGGACTGAAGATTCGCCAGATTGACCCGTCTACAGTGTGGGAAGTGGTCACCGATCCTGACGACTCAGAGCAGGAATTTTATATTCATCAACAATACCCCACTCGTTACCAATGGTTTGTTGACCTTCCAACCCCGACGATCAAATTCATCATCCGCCAAGTTCCCGCATTGCATTACTTCCACATGAAAATTAATACGGTGGAAGGTGAAGTCCGTGGTCGCAGTGAACTGTTCGCGATCTTGGGTTGGCTCAAGCGTCTCAAAGAATATGCCAGCGACCGCGTCATCCGCAACAAGATGGCAAACTTGTTTGTGTTAGATGTGGCTGTCGAGGGCGATGCGGCAGCGGTCGCTCAGGTCCAGCAGCAATTGTCTGGTCCTCCTACTCCCGGTTCTTTCTTCATTCACAACAAAGCAGCCGAAATGAAGGGCGTCAGCGCTGAAGTGGGCGCGTCCGATACACAAGGGGATTGGGAAATGCTGCTCACCATCATCGCAATGGGAGCGGGCATCTCCAAAGAATATTTGGGGATGGGCGCTGGCTCTGGCGGGAAAGCACAAGCTCTAGTCGGCACCGAGCCCGACATCAAGACGTTTGAAGACTATCAAGAACTGATGGAAGAGTTCTTTCTGCAAGACGCGCAGCGAGTCTTTGAACGCGCCAAGGAACGCAAGGAAATCCCCTCCGATCTCAGCGTGACCGTGGAAGCGACCTATCCTTCTCTAGCAGAAGAGAACCGCTCAGAGAAATTGAAAGACATGGCGTTCATGGAATCCATGTCCTGGGCCAGTCATCGTCGTATCGCTTCTGCTGCCGCCAAGGAAATGCAGATGACCAGCTACGACTACGACCAGGAGCAGATTGCCATCGCTGAAGAAGATGCGACCAAGGAAGTCCTGTTCAACACCGCCTATCAACAGGTCTTGAAAGGTCAGGATTCTGCTCAGGCAGGAGGGGATTCTTCTGGCATGTCCAGTGGTAGCAGTGGGAAAGGTGCCAGTGGAATGGGGATGGGGAAATTGCCTGGCGCAACCGGGAGCGGTTCCCCGTCCTCTTCCAAGCAATCCACCGGAGATCCGAAAGCCAACAAAGTGGTCAAGATCGTAAAACAGGCTCTGGAAGAAAGCGACGAATATGAAGACGAAGATACTGCTCCTGGGACATCTTCCGCTAGTCGAGTGTCCGGATTTGCCACGACACACAATGCTTCTCGTGGGGAGAAAAGACTGCCGTGGCGAGGAGTGGATGTCGATGCGAGCACTGGCCGTGCAGATCGGTACCGAGGACAAGATCCGCGTGATGTTGCCCACGGAATTCAGCGTGAAGCCGCAAACCTACGCTATGAGCGAAGGGAAATTGGTCGGCGATCGGATCGAATTCAGTCTCCGAATCAAGTACGAGATCAGAAGTCGCTCGATCGAGGCGATCTCCTCACCAAAGCCAAGCGTGCCGCCCGACACGGCAATTTGAACAAAGAAACCATCCAGCGTTTCCCACGCGAACGAGAGAGCATGGAACCGTTCAAGCCTCAGGATGGCGAACGCATCCAGCGTCCACCTGTTGACAACTCCACAGTCGATCACAAAGGAAGAAGGAAATAATGTTTGACCCACGAACGCTTCCGAACGGCGACTTCACTTTCAACTTGGCCGCGTTCCTCTGGTATCTCGCCATGCTGGCCGATGTGTTGGTCACCAGATGGGGAATTTGGAGCTATGGATTCGTAGAAAAGAACAAGCTGATTGTTTGGTTTACAGACAAGAACCACACCTTTCGAACGTTTCTAGACGCGGGAATTCTCCGACCAGCCATCGTATTCATCTTCTTGGCCGCGTGTGGCTGGGGTGGATTCGTAGACAAAGCCCATTCCTGGTTGCCCTTCTCTCTGACGGCTGGCACTCTGGTCTGGCCGATCAAGAATTACCTAAAGATCCGAGCAGCCCAAAAAGTGCAGAAGTGAATCTATCCGACAAACAGATTCTAGTGATTCAAGCCACTGGCTTTGTCATGGCTTTGGCGCTCTTACCTTTTCTGCGAGGCTGGTTCCAGTGGGGATTCAGTATCGCGTTTGCCATTCACTTCGTGGGTGATCTGTTTCGACTCCACAAGGACGGGATCATATGAGCATTCTGGACAAGATCGATCAGTACATCAAGATCAAGCCATGGCTGCAATTTGTCGGATTGATGATTGCATTGGGAGGTCTGGTCTTTATTACTGATTACCCTCACGCAGCCAAGCTCATTGCTTACGTAGGTTTGGGAGTGAGCTCTGCTGGCTTTGCGTACGATCTTATTTATCCTTAAAGAGCTTGGGAAGGGGACCTTGCGATGGAGAGAAAACCGTCGTAGGGTGAGGGATCAGTAACTAGGGGTTCACACTACCCTTCCCAACTACCAAAGAGGAGCTGATGCTGGCTCCTCTTTTTTATTGAGAGGAAAACTCAAATGGATAGAGAAAAAGCAATCGAACTGCTAGATGGCTATAGAAACGCTCACCCAGGAGACAGTTCTAGTTTGATAGTTGAGATATTACTAGAGATCCTGGTTAAACTTTGTGACATAGAGAAAGCCATAGAAAATACGGAATTGGGCCAACATGCTTTTAGGAGATAAGAATGGGTCGCCACAATCGGTTCTCGACTTTAGAACAAAGAATCAAATGGTTATTAGAGCACCAGATTTTTCTAATTGGCAAACTCGACAAACACAAAATTGTCACGGCAATGAAGCAAGACGGATTGGTCTCAAAGCTAACCTACTGGCCAGATGTAAGAATTGAGGAAGCGATCCACCAAGCTAAGTTGCAATTCTATGATGCAGAACACAGAAGAGGGGAGAGTGTTTAGATGCAAACTCATCTCCCGTTCCCGGACTTCAGTCTGACCGCAGCTTGTCTTGATAACGAACGACTCGGAAAACAGCGAGTCGAAGCCTTGGCGATCTATAAGATTCTGAGAGAAGGCAGAGAAGAGAACAATCCCGCCATCAAGATGTGGCGTGGCTATCAAGGCGCTCTGGCTTGGTATCACAACACCATGTTGAGCGTGTGGAAGCACCGAGGATTCGTAACGAACGCGGAAATGCTTACTCTCGGATTCCCCGTCATCTTTCCTCCTTGGATTGGCAACAAGGAATTGCATCGGTCCCACCAATCCAATCTCCTGCGAAAAGACGAGACCCACTACCGACTCTGGTTCGGCACGACTGTGCCTAAGAATCTAGATCTCTACTGGCCCGTGCGCTGAAATCTGTACCTCTCCAGAAGACTCCAGAAAGAAACGCTACAGATTGCGCAGGACAACAGGCATTTTTTATTCCTTTCTGTGAAAAATCCACGTTTAGAGCCGGATTCGCTTCCGGTTCTGGATTTTCTTAATACTCGTGTCAACAACGTAGACGAGCGGAGATCTAAAGCCATCTATAAACCGCCCTCGTTGCGCAGATCGGTACATGGCAAGGCATCAAAAGCGGTTTAGACCCTACCTCGGTTTTCTAAAGGAGCAACCTATGCGTCAATTTGGCAAGACAGATACAATCTCTCCAGTCTTGCTAGAGCTCGTGTGTACAGGATGTCTGGAGTCGATCTACAAACCACTGATGCTGGTGGGGAATGGAGACTATCCCGATCTGGAGCAGTTGCAGCAGGAAGTGATGCGTCACACCGCACCAGTCTATGTCTCGGAAGAGCAGAAGACCCAAAATCTCCCGTCTGGCTATGCGTTCTGTGGGATGTATCACGCAGCCCGAATCTGGAAGATTTGGGAAGACCCACGTCGATATCAGACCGAGCAGAAGGAAGCCATGCCATGATCTGGTACATCGGCTCAATTCTGCTCATTGTGTTATTCCTTCTGATTGTGAATGACCAGTTGAATCTGCTGCTAGACTGGATCCAGACGCAATGGAAGAACCTGAATGTTTGGCTGAGAAAGAGGTGAGGAAATGAAGCGAAGAACTGTGCAGGATTGGCTCTGGGTCGTGCTCGTAGGTCTATTGCTGTATTGGGGATTTCTCATGCGGAAAGTGTGCACTCTGCCAGATTGTATTCAGGATCCAGAAAACCCGGCATGTCGAATTCTGCTTAGGAGAGGAGGCTGAGAATGTATCTGTGCTACGATTGCAAACGATTGTTCTTTGACGACGAGAAAAAGCTCGATTCACATGGTCCAATCATTGCTCCGTGTTGTAGAAGCACTCTGTGTATCGAATGCGCCCGAGTCCATATCGAGAAAGTGCATACGGAAGGAATGACCGTGACAGAGGAGAAGAAGCCATGACTCCACACCAGATTAGAAGCCTTCTCGAACAGAGGAAAGACTACATTGACAAGTTTGGAAAGAGCGGAGAAACACAGAGAAATGCCATTCTGGTCTGTCAGTTGGAGTTCTTAGCGGAAATTGCCGCTCAACTAGCAGAAAGCAATGAGAGACAACGCATGGAGCAAAGGAGAAAGATCAATGGCGACTAAGAAGAAGCAGTCTAGAACTGGCAAGAGAAAGCACTCCAGCTTCAATCGTGTGGATCATCAGGACCTGGAAAAGACTCTGTATCGCAGAGTGGAAGAATTGGAGCATTTCCGTATCGATACAGCAGAAGTCATTCAAGGTCTACATCATACGATCGATAGTCTTCATAATCGAGTAGTCAATCTGGAGGATCAGAATCGAAGGAATCAGGAGCAGGCCAGAACTGCTACGAATACTCCCGGTCAAGGAGAATGAGGTATGAGTTGGCCAGAAGCCATCTTTGCAAGCGTCTGTATCATATGTGTGGTGTGTCTAATGAGAAGTGTGATCGAGAAGATGTGAAACCAGATGCTTTGATGCTTCTGTAGTCTCGTTAGGAAATCTCATTGTGGTATCTCCTAAACTTGGGAAACCCTTCTAATACCGTTCTATTCTAGAATTGAGAATGAGAACTGATGCTCTCAAGCAGAATAAGAATGAGAAATGCTCTGCTGTAGAGTCACAGAACAGCTGTGGGTTGCAGCACTGTATAGAATTCTATATCTCTATTGCTATTGAGGAGAGGTATGACACTCTGGAAAACAATATCTGTCTACTGGAATGATCTCTGCTGCTACTGGTTCAAGCATCGCTGGGAGCAGAAGAAGATCAAATTGCAATGCGGATGTCTGGATGCGCTCTGGACCTGTGCTCGTTGTGGGATCTGTGAGAGAACTGTTCTGTTCCGCAGCAGAGGATGCAGTGTGCATCACTATTGAGAGTCGATATGTGCATCACTATTGAGAGTCGATATATCTCAACTGTGAGAAATCATATCTGCTGCTCAAGAGTGAGAACAAGATGCCAAACGAGTGGTATCGAGAGCGTGGTCCAATGGGAGTGCTGGAGAATGAGAATGCTTTCAACGATTCAATATCTGCTCTGCTGCTGTAGAGTCACTGACCGGTTTCGACAGCAGAAAAAGGAGTGTTCTGGGGGGTCTTAGCTACAGATTGTATATCTACAATTTCTGTATTCTGCCTATGTAGCCCTTGCTCAAGGGGTGACATGTATTTCCTGCTGTAGAGCTGACATGTTTCAGTAGGAGAATCTGCCCCATTTCAAAAGGAGAATCCTGCTCATGACCAAGAACTATCCAGATTCGACTGTTGTTTCCAACCAGTCTGCTTCCAATACTGCTTCTGCTGTTCTACCAGGACTGTTTTCTGACCTAGATCTTGTACACCACGGCTACATATTCGCTCTACATGGATACTGTGAGTCCTGCCATCAAATGCTAGAGATCTGGCAACGTCCTGCTGGTCTCAGCATGCAATTGCTCATCTGCAGTCGGTATCTCAGCACAGAACATCCTGGAGTGTTAGAGAGGCATCGCTGTCAGAACGCAACGATTAGTAAATAATTCTATAGGAGCGAATACTCGCAATGACCGACGAACCCAAACCAGAAAATGTTTTCCACGAACACGAAGGCGAAGAAGAAATAGAGATTCTCCCCGCGCAAGCCATCGATCCCACTCCACAGACGTTCGGAATGCTCTACAGCGCGGTGCTCAATGTCCAACGGATCCAAGTGGGTCAGTCAGTCCGTATGAAATCCTTTCTCGCCAATCAAGATCAGCAGCATACAGATTCCCAACAGATACGAGACGCTTTGGCGGACATGCGGGCGCTGCTCAAATACGGAGCGTGGCTGCTCGTAGCTCTCACTGTGGCGACGGCCACGATGTTCTGGCAGATGTGGCAGGTCATTCTTCCCTATCTGGCCCACAGCAAATGAGACTGCCAGATCCCGATCCGGTCGAAGTCACGGTAGACCACTACAATGCGATCTGCTCCAAATGCAAAGTGACCAACATTCTCTACAGCATCCCGCTCGACCTTCAGACCAGATGTTGTTTCTGCCGTAAGAGAATCTTTCTTAAAATGCCAGAACACCGACTGTCAAAATCCGGCGAAGAGAAACACGAGAGGAAATAAACATGCAGAAATCATGCAAACAATGCAGCAATTGTGGCAACGACACCTTCCACGTCACCATCGAAGAGAAGCAAGTCAATCTCTTTTGCAGTCGGTGTGGATTCGCTGTCGTCGTGATCGGAGATGCCATGTGGAAGCCAGTAGATAAAGAGACTTACGGATTTCGCACGCTCTAACCGTTCGGGCACAAAAAAGCCCACGAGCCGGAACAGCACTCGTGGGCGATTTTGCAATCAGACGATGGACTTCTGGGCCTGTTCTTTATTGAATTGGTCAACCTTTTGCTTATGATCGAACCAGACTGAGTGGCTGTTCTTTCGGATCGTGGCGACTGAGCCATCTTGGAAGACGCGGGCAATCAACTCAGTTGCTTCCTCCAAGGTGTCACAGTCACAATCCGTTCCATCCGAAAGACGAACGGACCACTGCTTGAATTCATGAATCTTTATCATTTTGTTTCTCCTCTTTTTGAGATTTGTACTACACCAAACAGGTTCCACTAATTTAGTGGAGGGCATTTTCCAGAATGCTTGAGACCGCACTTTTTACACTGAATAGGCTTCGGTCCGATTACGGAGTGGTGCAACTCTGGTCCGATTTGTGTTCCGCAACCAATCAGCTCTCCAGTCTTGAGATCGAATGACCAGTCGCGTGGACCGATCTGCAACTCCAAGCTGGCTTCTCCTTTCACATATTCGTCGGGACAGATGACCCACATGATTGCCACGTTCTTTCTGATCTTCAACGTTGGAAGAATCAAGTCTCGATTCAACTCGGCGAAGATTCTCGCCTTGGCTTTGTCTGGACACCGCTTGATGTCACGCAAGCCGTGTTTGATTCTCGCTGCCAGCGGTTTCTGCATCATTTTCATTTCCTCCTCTTGAGATTTTGAGACCACAGAAAAAATGCGAGTCCTGCCAGAAAAGTCAACATCGACATTTTCATTTCTCCTTTTATCGAATGTGAATTTGTCCAAGCACTTCTGCCGCCTGCTTTACAAACTTGACCGGGACTTCGATACCGCTCTTGCCATAGATGGGAGAGAAGCCAGGTCGGCAAGGCACTCCGGCTTCTCGCAACAATTGAATGGCCTGACACTGTCCGATACCGCCTTCCACTTCTCGCAGCACAGACAGTGTCGTATAGACTTCCCACAAGCGAGTGTTTTCTAGAGCGTAGGATCTCAACCGAGCACCTCGATGGTGATGATGCCAGTGTCTTCGTCCGGATCTCCGGTACAGAACGAAGTGTAGTCGCAGTTGATTACCATGTCAATGATTCGATCCTCCAACACACTGCGACAGACATATTCCCATTCGCTGCCGTTGATGAGGAGGAACTCCGACTTGCCGCACGTCTCAGAACATTTTGTTTTCGTTCCAGAGACGTGTGCGAACCGTGGCCATCCGTGTAACTTATTCGGATTTCGTTTTACAGATTTCACTTTGGCTTTCATTGAAGCCTCCTTTTTAGTATTCGATGGTTTCAACTACTTGGGAATGTGGAACGACATTGACTACCGAACCGTGGACGATGCGAATCTTGACACCGCCCGTGGTCATGATGACTCCATGTGGACAAACTTTAGCCACTACGGTTTGTCTGTTGAACATCCGAACGCGAACGGTGGAGCCGTCCCGAATGTACTTGACGGCAGTTTCGGTTGGCTTTGGAAATCGCATTACCGTCTCTCCATTCCACTGCCGACTGCACTGTTTACCCACCGCATCAGAAATACTCCGAACAGATACACCGACGATACAAACATCGCGACTGAGATGGCATCTTTCATTTTATTTTCTCCATTTGAGATTTGAAAAGATTGCGCGTGGTGAAGTATTCGCGCCCCACTTGTTTTTAGTTGACGACGACTTTGTCTTTGCCGCCGTTCTTCTTGGCAGCGGGAACGGGTTGTTCAGAAACCAGGTTGTCGGCCGGAACTTTATTCTCGTGCCCAAACTCCAAAGAAAGTTTGAGCATCGTGTCCCGGTCTTCTCTGGTACAATTGGGAACGTGGATTCGCTGGAGTCCGGTCTTGTCGGGAGAGACGACGAACAGGTCGCCCTTGCCCAACAATGTTTCGGCTCCTTTGAAATTGAGGATGGTCTTGCTGTCTTGTTGCGCCGGGACTTTGAACGATGCCCGTCCCAGGAAATTGGTCTTGATCTTTCCAGGTAGCACATCCACCGACGGACGCTGAGTGGCAGCGATTACGCTAATTCCTGCCGCCCGTGCCATCTGAGAAATGGAAGCCATCCGGTCGATGAACTCTTTCTTTTCTTCCAGGATGATCTCGGCCATCTCGTCGATGACCAGCAACCAATAGGGCCACTGTTGGTCGAGCGTGTACTGCGCTTTTTCCAGCAGGGTCTTCTTGGCGTCGGCGTCTTTGCAGCCATCGGCTGCTTTCTTCAGGGCTGCTGCTTCCGCTTTGTAGCGGTCGTTCAGCTCCTTGATGTTGTTTGCTTTCAGGACATGCAGGTTGGCGGTGCGACGTTTCATTTCTTGGATGGCGTTCTCCATGACATCCATACAACCCCACACGGTGTTGACCGGATCGTGAAGGAGATGTGGCAACCCTTTATAAGGGAACAGTTCGACGGTCTTGGGATCGACCAAAATCAAGCGCAACTGTTTTGGCGTCCGCACATATAGTAGGCTGGTTAGGATTTGGTTGAGGAACACCGACTTGCCAGTCCCGGTCGCCCCACCAATCAGCATGTGAGGATACCGTGTCAGGTCTTCTACATACGGTGTGCCATCGGAAGTGACACCCATGTTTAGTGGGAGTTCCATATCGTCTTTGTGAGCAATCACGTTCTTTAAGCAGGACTTGAAAGTGATCTCTTGCCGCTCCTTGTTGGGTACGGAGATGCCCATCGCCGCTTTGGCTGGGATGCGTCGAATCGTAACTGCCTCGACGGGATGAATGGCAGACAGCGCCAACGCGAGGTCTTCGTTGATGGTCTTCAGTTTCTTCACGCGAACGAACTTGTCTGGGACAAATTCGAACTCGGTGACCACCGGACCCTTAGTAACGGAAGTGACCACGCCCGGACAATCGAAGTCCCTGGCGCGATCGGTAATCATTTGGATGACCTGGGCTTGGAGAGCATCGGCCGGATTCAGCACACGCGGGAAGCGTGAGATCTTCTTGCCGTCCTTGCTCTTTTCTTCCTTTGGCAGTACAAACTTGCTGGTCAGTGACCCGCAAAGCATGCAACGCTTTTTCTTCCAGATGACGATGTCTTGCTTCATGACTTTGCAGTTCTTGCAGATGCGAACCAACTGCAACTTCTCCATCATTTCTTCAGATAGTTTCATTTTAGTTCTCCTTTTGAGATTTTTTCGTTACTGAATCGAAACGGAACCAGCAGGAACCCAACTTGCGTGTCCAATCTGCAAAGCAAATTCGGATTGGACATCCTTGAAAATGACAAAGTGATTGAACCCTTGTTTCTGCAACATTGATATAGCGCGTTGCCGATCGGCATCCGTTTTGTAACCACGAACACGCAGGAAATTTCGTCTCGGTTGGGTGGAATACTCAGCGGGGGAAACTGCCCCCGTTTACTACTTGGCTTTCGAAGCAACGGCCAGTTTCTTAACCGTCGCCAGCAGATTGGCAAGCGGAACATACTTGCGAATCTTCCGTGCGCGCCGCAAACCACGGATCACTCCGCCGATGCGGATCTCCCCTGCCTTGTGAGACCAGGGATGCTTCTTAGCGTTTGCCTTTGCCATGATTGTTTCTCCTTGGGTGAAAAATTTCACCCGCAGAGTACTCCACCTGAAACTCGGTATTTGCTCCCTCCCGTTTTTGACGTGGCATGCAGTCCACGAAACCTAGGTCCCGCTAGGGAAGAAACACCGCTGAGATTTTACTCTTAGGCTTCGGTAAACTGCGAGCAGGCGACCCGTATTAGGCTCACTTCACTTACAGCGGGTTTACCCTACCGAAACCCTATTAACAACCTACAGAAATTGTACCTTTATATAGGGCCAAAAGTAAAGAGGAAATCAGTACTAAGGGTACTAGTCCCCTAGTAAGGGGTTACTAGTACTAGTACCTGAGGAAGTGAAGGTAATCTGGAGAATCTTGATGCTCCTGATTTTTGTCAAAAAAGCGTTTCATAAGAGTAGGGGCAAAATACCAAATGAACATTACCATACCGAGAAGAATTTTGGAAGGTATTTTTGACGAGTGTGATAAATACCAAACGGAAGAAACGGGCGGGCGACTCCTGGGTTTTTATCGAGGACATGGAAACAACCTGAAAATCGACGTGCGTGCTCTGATCGGTCCAGGACCGAATGCGAAAAGAACGCAAGTCAGCTTTTTTCAAGACGGCGATTACCAAGAGCGCATTTTTCGAGCGGTCGAAAGACAGCATCCCCGAATTGAACATCTGGGCAACTGGCACACGCACCATGTCAACGGACTGGAAACATTGAGCAACGGAGATACAGAAACCTATGGACGAAACGTAAACAGCGAACACCACAACACGGACTTTTTCTATGCTTTGCTGGTAACGAGAAAACTCCAAATGGAAAACATGCGATATGCGATCAGACACTTTGTCTTCTTTCGTGGATTCGAAGGAATTGTCGAACCCACGCCGAACCATATTCACATTACTCATTCTCCAGTCTTGAGTTTAAGGAGCGTGCAATGAACTGTGCTTCTAACTATCGGACTACTGATTCTTTTCACAAAAAACTAGGAAATTGTTTATGTCTGGGGTGTGGACACGCATTTTGTTCTGAGCACATCAACGATCATAGTTGCGGCAAAGAGAAATTTCCTTGGCGATTTGGAGAATGGCTTATGAGATGGTTGGTAGTCGGAAGAAAATTAGACAGGTGGTTTGAATGAGCCACTCTCTAGACGTTTCTAAACTCGGCGAAATTTTCGAAGGGCTGAAAGACAACACTCACAAATTGGATTCTTGGCAATGCGATCGATTGGAAGAATGGTCCGAGAAATACGAACGCTCGAAAGGAAAGTGGATTCCATCCGAACGACAGTTGGAAGTCATCGAAGCGATGTGGGTGAAGGTATGATAACAATAAATTTTGAAAGAAGGGAGAAACTGGAAATCATGGATAAACCAAGCGTCGGACGAATCGTGCATTATGTTCTACACGAAGGAAGGCACTTGCCTGCAATCATCACAGATGTAAACGAAACGGAGGACACGGTAAATTTATTTGTATTCTGGGACCCACTAGTCCCAAGGCGATACGATTTAGAAAAAGGAGCGGTCGATTGTAAATTTGACAAAAATTCAGTAACGACAGGAACCTGGCATTGGCCAGAGAGGGTCTAAGATGAGCAAACTGCGTGTTGGGGAAATTGTTCACTTTGTAACAACCGAACAGTGGTCTGTCAATAACAGATCTGCTCCGAAAGCACATCTCGCAGCAATTGTCGTTATCGAAAATCCTCTGAGATTGCTAATCTTTACAAATGGAGAGGTTATCTCAGAACATATGGTTTTCTTTGCAGACCAACCAGACGAAGACCAGACAGGTGAAAAGGATTTCAGTTGGCACTTTCCGGAGCGCACATGATTAGGATACTTCTCACTTTGAAAGTTATTTCTGGTTTGGCAGTTCTGTTTTGTATGGGAATGCGCTTGTATTGTGCTTGGGATGACAGGAGACACTGATGACCAAAGAAGAACTCCTCGACCTGGCGATGTCGTCTCAGAAACCGCAATGGCGAAATGAGTGTACAGTGATTCCACCTGGCTTGTCCTTGACCCGAACCGAGCGATCGGAATACTGGAGGTATCGAGAAGGCGATACGATTTATTTTCTCCGTCTCCGTAGAGATGAAGAGCCTTATTTCGAAATACAACATCGTGGAGAGAACGACGATGACCAACAACATCGTGCACGACCTGACGATTGAAATGGCGCGTGTCGAGCGAGCGCTCAAAGCACCACATGACTACAATGTGCGCCAAGATACCAACAATCTCCTGCGTTTCGCTCGCGAACGGATGATGATGAATGACAATGAAGGAATGCTGGAAGCGCTCACCGAGTTGAGAAAATTTGGAAATCCACAACCCAAATCCCAGGAAAAGAAATAAAGTAAATTTAGGTATCATGCCACAATACGTAGTCCGGTTCAAAAAGAAAGAGGCACAGTTTTTCTACAGAGAATTTGAAGCCAAAGATCGTGACGAAGCGGTGAAGAAATCGCAAGTGATCGCAAAGGAAGAAGGCGGTGAAGTTTCATTTATCATTGTCGAAAAGGAGAAAGAGTAATGCAAATCCAAAAGCTACGAAGTGACTGGGAGGAGTCGAAGGCGAATCTGTCTCCGCACTTGGCGTCGCATGCCGGGATCGATTCGATCATCCGATTTCTGGAAGAGGCTTGGGCTTCTCCAGATCCAAACGGAGATCCGGTACAGACAATGACGATGGCCGCGACTGCAAGCGTTCAGCAAAGCGTAACGATGGAACCAATCAAAGACTCCGATGTCCCTGGTGGATTGCGGGATGACACGAGATTGCCAAAGACTTTGACGGAAGAATAAAGGAGAAGACGATGGGAGATTTTAGAATAGAAGTGAATGCGACTGGAGGACATGGCTGCCAGCGCAATCTGTTGAGTGGTTCAACGGTAGAAGATTGCGGAATTCCTGGTTGTCCAGATTGCATTGCCAGAAGATTCGTAGCTACACTTAGAGCGTCTGGCGCTTCGGTCAAGGATGCCTTGCTGATTCATTGGCCAAATGGAACGCCTACGATCGTAGACAATCTCATGACCAAAACTCGCACCGGAAGTTTCTAAAGGAGTTCCTAGCTGTCCTCGGGCTGGGTTCGGCTAGGAGCAGTGAAATCGTGGCGCATTGTCTTGTACCGAATCCAAGGCTTTGCGCCACGAGAATAAAACTTATGAAAAAGAAGAGACCAAAAGACGCGCTTCTCCTGATGAAGAAAGTAAAGCATCAATTGGAAGAGCTGAAGAAGCCAGTGATGGTGAAACGCTTCAAGACCGCAATACGAGACAAGCGAAGACAGATCTTTCCAACTGTAGAAGACTACCAGAAGATGGACCCATGCTGGATGTCAACAATGGGCGGACCATTTGCAGGTCGAGTGCTTGGGAGAAAGAGATGAAGCGCAAAAAGAAGAAAATGCGATTTGTAGAACCAATCCAATTCAATCCAGATCTGAAAGTAGAGAGTGGAACAGTGTTCCATATCCCAGCAATCAATCCAATACCTGAATATGATAGCCCGACTCCGATTGACATACCCAAAAACCAAGTCCGTGCCAAAAGTAATTCTATATAAGAAAGAGGTTTCATGCAAGTGGGTCATCAGCCAATCCAAGTCGTTTCGAAACAGTGGGGAAATGAAATCTGGATTGCCAATACTGAAAAGTATTGTTTGAAATTTCTAAACATCTATGTGGGTGGATGCTGCTCTTTGCATTATCACAATGAGAAGGACGAAACGTTCTATGTGGATGAAGGAACCTGCTACTTGAAATTAGAAGAGGAGACTTTTGTCCTGAGCGAAGGGGATTCGGTTCGAGTCAAGCCGGGTGGGTTACACAAGTTCTGGGTTCCGAAAGAATTCTCCAGAGGTTGTAGGATACTCGAAGTGTCAACTCATCATGACGATGCAGATGTAATCAGACTGGAAAATTCCAAAACTCTATAGGAGGGAATGAGCAATGCATGGTCTAATTGTTTATTCGCTTGTCGTTCTGATTTCCATAGGTGTGGGGTTCGGCCTAGGCCGAGTCAAAAACTTGGCGAAGCTGAAAGCCTTTCAAGATCATATCAATGTGATCGATGCTGCAATCGGAAATGAAGTGCAAGTCGCCAGCGCTCGAGTTCGCTCAATGCTCGACGATCTGAAAAAGAAACTGTGATTTATGGATTTTAATCTTTCAAGTCTCATCGGTGGCTCGATTGGCGATGCCTTCACCAAGATCATGTCGGTCTTCAAAGTCGATCCTACCGTTGCGCTGCAACAGAAAACCGAAATCGAGAAAATTCAGTTAGAGCTAGCTGGCAAACTTCAAGACGCCATATCGAATGAGATCACGCAAGCCGCGGAAGTAATCAAAGCGGAAGCGCAGTCGCAAAGCTGGCTGCCGCGAAACGTTCGTCCGATGTGTCTGGCCCTATGGGCTTTCCTGATTACCTTTAACTATTTCATTCCTTTGCTGGCACACTTCTTTGCCCGCTTTCAAGGGATGCAACCGGAAGTGCTTCCTGACTGGATCTACAAGTTGACAGCGATTGGATTTACTGGATACGTCACCGCTCGAACTTGGGAAAAAGTAAAGGATGCAGACAATTGAACTTTTTGAAAAGTAACTATTATTAACAGAAGAGAACGGCCAATAATCAGGACATACCCCACGGGAAGGAGGACATCCACCCTCCTTCCCTTCCTCCTTCCAAAGTAACTTTAGAATAGAGGCTGCTCAAATGACAACTACCATTGGTCCTGTGCCATCCGGCGGTATCATGGACGACGAATACGGTCCACGCTTTCCTTCCAGCGCTGGTCGGGGAATGGGTTACAACGAATTAGTCAGACTGCGAGAATCGAAAGGTCCAAACGAATCCGCTGAACCCAAAGTCGCTGCCAAGACTTTCATCAAAGCAGCAGAAGGCAAATCTACCAAAGGCAAGAAGAAAGTCAAGAAGGGTTCCAAGCCTGAAAATCTCAGAGCGTCTGAAGCAAAGAATCAGAAAAAAGGTGCGTTCGGAGAAAAATATAAAGCGCCTTCTGGAAACGCAGGAAAAGGAATTCGAGTTGCTGGCAAGGATTGATTTGTGTTGCGCCGCTTGAGAGAATCCACATTCAACAAGTTCGTAGAAGCCGGAGTAGTGAAATACCCATCCAACCATTCGCCCGGTATGAAAGTTCCACAGGGTGGATCGAGTTGTGCAAATTGCAGATACCTAGGGAAAGATAAGAGGACTTGCACAAACAAGTATTTCGTACAGTGGCTTGGTTCGAATGTGATCCCAGGAAAAATAGACTCCTATTGCTCCGATTGGTGGGAGGGCGCGTAAACGTGTATATCGATGACCGTGGAAGAAAGATTTTGCAGGGAGTCCAAGAAATACAGGACTTCAAGCGCAGAATGATTCGCCTCAGAGAAAATAGAAGACTCCAGGGCAAGACCACGTTCCAAAATCTCCCTATCAGCATAGAGAACCGCAAGGGTTCTGTGCGCAAAGGAACAGATGCTGACGGAGACGAGTGGAGAACCAAGTACAAGATTCCCTATGGTTACATTCCCGGAACAGAGGGAGCGGATGGAGAGTCCTTAGATGTTTTTGTGGGTGGGAATGAAAACGCCGCTTTCGCATACGTCGTACACATTATGAAGCCTCCGGAATTCAAAGAGTACGACGAAGACAAAGTAATGCTTGGTTTCAAATCTGCAGATGCTGCCAAGCGCTGCTTTATGCAGCACTACGATGATCCGAAATTCTTTGGAAGCATGGACCCTATTCCAATGTGGAAGTTCAGTGAGCGTGCTTTCATAAAGAAACACACGACCAAGAAGCTGGTTGCTTCGATGCGAGAGTCGGAAGGCGCGTGGCTCCAGCAACCTGTGGAAATGTTTGAAGATCAAGTTGACACTCTAGGTCGAGGTACAGACCAGGACATGAAGAAATCTATTCTGGGTAAAAATATCATGTCCAACCCAGAAGTGAGAGAATCCCAAGAGCACGGAGTCCAAGGTCAAAAGTGGGGCGTCCACAATCCACGTGACGCTGGAGCGGCAAAGACCAACGTACAGAAAACGATGCAGCAAAACTTGCAGAACGACCCTCACACGATGAACATGATGCAAGTCATCAGTCGCACCCAGCCTCAATTGAATATGATCGCTCAGTCCCAGAAAGACAAAGCAGCCAAACAGCAGCCAACTCAACCATCCACTCCTCAGCAACAGAACCAGCAATTGCACGACAACCATTCCGAAGCACTTTCCCAACTGAAAGAACTTGGTTGGAAGATTTTAGGAGCAGGCGCTCGTCTATCCGGAACGGAAGGAATACTGAACGCGGTCCATTCGATGGTGCAATCTCCAGCAGGTCACAAAATGACTATGAGCAGTAGCAGTAGTGGAGATCACAAACTGTCACAACCGAAATCACAAAGAAGAACCAGGACTTCCAGAACGTTCGAATCTCGCATGGGAACATTTCTCAGAGAATCGAAAATCTATTACGCCAGACCAATGAGACATTACGGAACAGACGCAGAAGAGTCGAATGTGGACCTGATTAAGGAAGCCTTTCCAGGAGACAGTGTTTCCTTTCCAAAAACCAAACGTCATGCGGAATTGGGGATGGGCTATTTCCACAAGAAGATCGATGCTGCCAAACGTCTGGTGTTGAAACCAGCCAAAGGCAGACGTCTCACTGCGGGAGTCTTTTCCGAAGCAAAGCACGCGCTCAAGAGAAAGATCCCGGTCTACGCGATCCACAAAGGAAGTTTGAGAAGAGTGAAGAACGTGGAAGCACTGGGAAGTCCAAACAAATATGGTCACTTCGGTCGGATTATTTTTCGGAAAAGAAAAAGTAAATCTAAGTAGTGATTGGAGGCTGTGATGGCAGGAACTTCGAAACTGAGAACAAGTAACAATTCAATCATTTCGTCAAGTCTGACAGACTACACTAACAGAAGAGTGGTTCACAACGGTCATGGTGCGGTTACGACCGCCGGAGCAAAAGATTTCACAGACGTGAAATTGATCGCTTCTCAGGATGCTGCTTATTCGGGAGCATCGTCTGGTTCTCCAGTTCTTTTAGGGATCGACAACGTCCTTTGGACTCCAAAGAGATATCCAGAAACGTAAAAGTAATTTTAAGGGGGAAGAAAAGTGTACACTAGCGTTAAGAAACTGCTCGATGAAGGCTTAATCGCAAAGTGGGTGAAAGTGACTGACGAAGAAATTCAGTGTATCGTCGATTCCATTCCCGGCGAAAACATGGTCCGCAACGCCCATCACAACAGAATGAACGGGGAAGCATCTGGTGACAATCTGAGACACCACATAGATCGTGGGTACATTGTTGTGGTCAGCACCTTCAGTAAGGAAGCCGAGAAGCATCCTTTAGACACAGAAGAGCGGAAGCTGCTGGAACAGAAGTTGAAAGAGATCGGAGAACAAAACATTTCTGTAAAGAGTGAACCTGGAGTTTTTGCAACACATTAAACGTAAAGGAGAAATCAATTGGCAAGACGATTTGCGGAACCTGGGACTATTGCTGCTGTATCTAGCTCATTCAAGACCACCTTGCTGCTAACTGCGACGGCTGCGACAAGACCAAAGATTTTCCATTTTGCCGTGTCAACCACTGGAGCAGCAGCAGACGGTGTACTTGAATGGATTCTACAGCGTTCTACTGCTATCGGAACGACGACCGCTGTAACCCCACGAAACATTGACGCCACTGATCCGTCCACCGCTGTAGCGACGGCTGGTTCAAACGCAACGACGGAACCGACCTACACTGCCAACTCGTCACTCTTCGATCAAGGCATCAACCAGCGTGCAACCTACACATGGAATGCCTGGACTGAAGGTGCTCAACTGGTCTGTGCGACCTCAGCAAACAACGGAATTGGAATCGCTTGTTTGTCGTCCGTTGCTCCGGCATATACTGGAGTAGCGAACGCTCATATTCATCACGAGGAGTAAGCAGTGGGGATCAGTTATAGCAAAGCTACTGAGGGGGTCGCTCTTCTCTGCGACCCCTATGGTGGTCTGATTGAAATCAAAACAGTGACATGTGGGCATTGCCAGAAAATCATGCATGTCTCTCCGTTCGGAGACGGCACACAAGACGTGAATCTGCCAGAGGGTTCTGAGCACACTCTAGTAAGCAAAGTCAAACAAGAACCTCCAGTCGTGTGTCAAAAATGCTGGCAATTGGTTTGTCAACGCTGTCATGCAGATGGACGTTGCATACCGTTTGTCGCAATGTGGAAAAACATGGAAGCAAAGCAAGACTTCCTGAGATCGGCTGGATTGGGGTGATTAGTGCTTCCATTTATGACTGTGGATCAGGCACGAGCTTCGGTTCGTCAGTTCGAGAAAATTTGTTCTATCCGTCCTACCGCCAATAACCTGAGTCAACTCTCCACTTGTTATTTCCTTCTCAATGACTTGCAGTCTGCTTTGACAATGGCACAATTGGCGTTTAGCAAGAATCCAAACGATGTCACGATTGCCATGAATCTGGGATTGGTGTTCAAAGACCTGGGAGACCATGAAGCAGCACACAATTCATTAAAAGTGGCCTATCAGTTGTATGAGGAAGATGAATATGTCCGGTTGGCTTATGCCGAATCTCTATTACGAAAAGGCTTGTGGACGGAGGCATGGCCAATCTTCGAAACAGCGCGTTCTACTAAAGAAGCGGCTGCTCTCACAGTCGGAATCGGTCTAGATGTAAAGGAGTGGAACGGAACACAAGCAGTGGAAGAGTTGATTGTGGTTGATGAAGGCGGAGTGGGTGATCGTATTACCTATTGCAGATGGCTGCCAGAGCTAGATCGACTGGGAATCAAATGGAAGTTTTTTCCGTTTCCAGAATTGAGAGGCTTCTTCGAGAGAGCGTCATGGTGTGGGAAATCAAGATTGGTTGGTCCTGGAAGTAGCATCAATCAATCTCATTGGACCACCACTTTCTCTCTTCCGGCACTTTTGCAAGCCACTCCAAATGATGTCCCAAGTCTTTTAGAACCGTTCAAACCATTGCCTAAATTCGTAACGAAATACAAACTCTCCATGTCTCGATTTCCTGTTCTGGGATTGTGTTGGCAGGGAGACGAGTCTAGACATGGAGGTCGCAGAGTCCATTCGCTGACAGAAGGTCAGGCAATGCGATTGGTTTGCAAGACAGACCACGTGGTCCGTTGGGTGAATTTACAGCATCAATATCGTATGCCCCATCCTATGGAAAATCCAAAGTTCGATACCTGGGAAGAACTGGCTGGACTGATTGCCAATCTAGACGCGGTGGTTTCTGTGGAAACAGGACCAATGTGTTTGGCAGAAGCGATGGGAAAACCTACAATGGTCTTGCTGTCTAGCAATTCAGATTGGAAATTCTTAGAGTCTGGACGATCTCCATTCTATCACGGCGCTGATTTGATTCGAAATGGACCAGGAGGTGGGTCGGAATCCGCTATTGACTTTGCTATTGCAATGATCGAAGCAAAGTATGAAAAGTCTAGAATCCAAGTGGTCGGAGGATAGATATGGGATTTGCCTCTCAGCGTTTCTCTTTGCCTGCTCCAAGTCACCCACCCGTTGCTACGACTGTACAGTATACGTTAGCAATCACAACAGTCAGTCTTCCAGATGCTACAATAGGAGCAGCCTATAGCGTAACTCTAACAGCTTCTGGGGGAGTTCCGCCTTATACTTGGTCTATTATTTCTGGAGCATTACCGGATGGATTGAGTATGGATTTAGACGGGAATATTACCGGAACTCCAACTACACAAGGGGTCTACACTTTCACTGTACAGGTGGTGGATCCGATTGGTAATCGAGCAGTGGTCGGTGTAGGAGTATCAATATGAAAAAATCAGTGCTGGTTCTTTTGTATTTGTTGTTGACTTTTCTAACCTGTCCTATAAATATAAGTGGACAAGGTTCTGCTTCTAAGACTTTGAGTATCTCTGTAAATTCTTCCACATTAACAGCTACAGTAGCTCCACATGATCGTGCTGTTGTTGGACAGGTCTATGCTTCTTTCAGTGGAAGTGGTAATGGTGGAGCGATCATTTCTTTCAATGGTGGAGTGGCTCCATATGCTTGTTCTATTACTTCTGGGTCCTTACCTGCAGGTATGACAATGAGTGAAGTGACACCAATCTATCCAGCAGGATTGTGCATTCTGAATGGAACACCTACAACAGCAGGAAGTTATCCACTCACAGTCAAAGTAACAGATAATCTTTCTAGTACCACTAGTCAAAGTTTGACGTTTCTAGTGTTAAGTTCATCTCTACCGACATTTTCAAATCAGAACTCGACTACCACAGCGACGACTGCTACTGTGACTTGGACTACCAATGTGGCTACTACTAGCCAAGTCTGTTGGCAATACTACGGTTATTCGAATTGTACTCCAGAGACAGATTTGGCTGGAGTAACTTCTCATTCTGTAACCATATCTGGTCTTGTGCCAAGTCTAAATGTATTTCAATATGCGTGTGTTGGTCGTGGAATCAGTGGGGGAGTTCCTGTCGATTGGTTAAGAAACAGTGATGGGCAAGTTTCTACATTTGCGACTGCAGGAGGAACTAGTACAGGCAGTCAAGACTTTGCTTTCTTCCAATTTGGATCGCATAATGTTATCCCAGGCTATCCGTTGAATGTAGGGATCTATGCGCAACCAATTTCGGGAGTGACTACAACTAACAACTGGTCTGTTGTAGTGACTTGCAACACGGGTTGTGCTGGGGGATTATTATCTGGTAGCCACATGCAAGTCCATTGGCCAGATATACAAGACAGTACTGGTGGAGGTTCTGTCAGCACTACTACAACCACAGACGATACATTCAATAGTGGGGGAAATGCTACGTTCACGCAATTCTTTGTGAATACAAACGTTGGTAGCACTACACCAACAGGCAGCTATATACTCACTGTTACTATGACACAGGCTCCAGCAGGTGCTTCTCACAGTTTTAATTGGGTCATGAATGTTGCCAATTCTACATTCTCTTCTGGAACACCTTCTAGCTATCCAGCAATCCCACAATTGTCGTTATGGACTAGCCAGATGACAACTTATGGCTCAAGTTGGTGCAACAGCAACAATCCAATTGATCCACCGCCTAACGAACAAGGTGTATGGTACTATGATGGAACTAACACATTCTTTCAGATTCAAGATTATACTGGAAATGCAAGTCCTTGGGCCGCTTGTGCTCAAGCTGTGATCGGTCAGTACAGACCTTATGTGGGAAGTGAAGTCGGTTACGAAGTTTTTCCGCATGGTCTTTATCGTGATTGTGTCACACTTGTGACAGCTTCTTCTTGTACCGCTCTTCACAATCTTGCTACTAATATCTACTCAGGCAACTTGCTGGCTGGAGGGATCATGCCTTCAGACCAAGCTAACGTTCGAGAAATTTGTTATGAGGCTGGAGCTGCAAGACTTGACTATGATGCTGGAGGAGCAACTTCACTTACCAAGGTTAAGAATGCCATCACGTTCTGTTTGAACGATGTAGATCAAATTGTAAATGGAGATACAACTGGTTTTCAGACTTTCGAAGAAGGATTTTTTGATGGAGTTATGGCAGAGACATTGTTAGATTATTACAACGATCCCAATACTGGAAATCACAATGATCCTCGTGTTCCTCAAGCTTTGAAACTTCTTGCAGATCATTTGTGGAATACAGCTTGGTTTCCATGGAACGGAACCAATGGTTCATTTTGGTATAGTCCTTATAACTTCAATGTCGGAATTCCAAATCAAGGATGTAACGGCTGTGATATGCAGGCTCTTAATTTACTCACTATGCCATTTTGGGGATGGCTCTGGAGGAATACTGGTCTTCAACAATATCAGCTTGAAGGTGACACTGCTTGGGCTTCTGGAGTTACAGATCCTACGAGTGGGGGAATTGGGTGGAGTGGTAAGAATTTTAGCCAGCAGTATCGTTGGAGTTTTAGTTATGTAAAATATCGTCAACCATGACTGTGGGATAGATAGATATAGATAGAGAGGGAAAAAAAGATGTCAGTGTCTGTCGATGCTGTAATGACAACTGGAAATGGTGTTGGCGGAGCTTATGCAGAATTGGCAACTGCTGGCGAACTTATAACATCGTCGGGTATGACTGTAGGATCTGGAGCCACTTTGTTGGTTGTAATGATCTTGTTAGGAAACACTGTAGCACAAACACCAGTTGTCACTTGGGATGGGGTGTCGATGACAGTTGGGCCAATTCTACTATGTATTACAGGAGTCGTACAAGCTGCTATTTTTACGTTGGTCAATCCTCACGTGGGAAATAAAACTCTGTCTGCATCTTGGAGTACTGGCAATGCGACTTGTTATATGTCAGCGATATCCTTTAAGGGAACGGACACGATTACTGGTATCAATTCTACAGACAGTACTTCAGGCAGTAACGTGGCTTCTCTTACCGTAACTAGTAGTACGGATGGTGCTACTGTAGCAACTTACATAAACGATACTAACACTACAGGAGCGCCTAATTTTACCGCTATCTTTCAAGCTACAGATTTGGGGGGAAGTCCACAATTCATGGTTGGGTATGGAAATTATAAATTGGGAGGAACATCAAACATTCATACTTTCGCAAGTGCAACTGAAGATGTAGCTATCGTTGGTGTACATGTTATAGCTTCGCCTGCGAGCATAAGTACAGGACCTTCTACAACACAGAAGGCTTATGGTTCTGACGGAGTGTCTGTGTTTGGAAACATAGTCTGATGGATCTCAATGTTCTGCAGGTACAAAATACCCTAGACGCTAGTGGACTTTTGCATACCAGCTACCAGATCAATATACAGACCACTCCAGGCAGTCTTTTGGTTTGTTTTGTAAGTGAAAAGTTCAACCTTACAGATACCTTCACGATAACTGATAGTGCTGGAAACGTTTGGACCCAATCGAGCAGTGGATACGCTACCAACAATACTATTGGTAGTCTTAACAAATCCGGATTGTTCTTTGTAGCCAATTCTCTAGATGTGGACTTTATCATAGTCAATTTCTCAACGATTGGAGGGATCGCTTTCATTTCTGTCACGGTTCTAGAGATAGGCGGAGGAGAGTCTGCTCGTGTAGAAGACACTTCCGTCAATACAAATAACAGTTCTGGCAGTTCTATCTCTAGCGGAGCTTTGTCAACTTCAAACGTAAATGACATCCTAGTATTCGCAGCCGCTTTTGACGGATCTTCTACTGGATGGACGGCTGGAAGCGGTTTTACAATTCCCAACAATAACAACTCTACAGGAGCAAGCGGATCCAATACCAGTGCTGTTCTAAGCACCGCTATCGAATATAAGATTGTGCAGAGCGTGCAAAGTTCTGTAAGTGCTTCTCTTGATGCTGAGGTGAGTTCAAACTCTTGTGGGATATTCATTGCTTTGAAAGGAACTAGCACTAGCACGAAACTTTTGCAAGGCGCTAGTGATCCAGTAATTCAAGCGGTAAATTCTGTGAGTTATTAAAATTGCCTTTTCATTTTCAACCATTCGTAGCGCAAGTCAGGCCGACACTGGCGGCTCTTCCAAACTATTCCTCAGAACTGACGAAACCTGCTCAGTCTGCAATTTCCTTAACCTATGCTAAATCAGACATAGTGAACCAAGTTCGTCCAGATCTTTCTACACTGCCTAATTTTTCATCTACGTTTGCAACACCAGCACAAACGATTATCAAATTGACTTTTGCCAAATCTGACATTGTAAGTCAGGTTCGACCTACGCTTGCCACACTACCCTCTTCTACAGCGACTAATCTTTCCCCAGAGAGTATCAGTAGCAAACCTCGAAGGTTTGCTACTGGAGATATTCTAACAGAACCCACTCGGCTTAGCTTGATTGTAGTCATTAATCCCATCACATTGCTTCCTGGAAGATACCAGTCGGAACGACCACCGTTCTACAAAGGAAAATATGAGGTTTCTGATTTCGTCAATCAAGTCAGACCAACATTGGCCACATTGTCTATTTTTGGGTGGAATCTTTCCACTCCTAATTTCTTTCGTAGTCGCTATTTTTCTAGATCAGTGGCCGATGTCAGTCCTGCTGTTCCACCTGCGACTATAACCATAGTCGATTGGTTTGGAAATATAGGACAAGTTTCTTTACCACGAGGTTATACTGTTTCAGATTTTATAGAACCTCCAAAACTAGATTTGACTACAGCTTTGTTATCAGAATGGGGTAGTACAGATGGACAAAAATCTGTTTTAAGATCAGCTCAGCAATACACAGATCCCGACTTCATAAAGCCTGTTCTACTACCTTCGGCTACTCCAAATGTGTCTGGTTGGTATCCGACTTTAGGTCTTGTATCTATATCAAATGGAGCAAATTATCCAAAATCTTCATTAGACTTTGTAATTTCCATTTTGCCAACTATCTCAATTTCTGGATTGTTAACTGTTACAGGACAGAATTCTATTGTGCTAGACTATTTGCAAGGGGATTATTTTGGTGTTCTATTTGTCACTAGTCTAGCAAAAATATCAGGATGGCTTGTTACAGATGGTCAAAAAGCAGTTGTTTCAGAATATGCTTTACCTAATTGGGATGCTCCGGCAAAATTTGGACTGGTTGCCACTGCGACTCCAACAGTAGCCAATTGGTTTGGAACAGATGGAAAACTAGTCGTTGAACTGCAATATGCTTTTACTGATTGGATTGCACCAGCTATTTCTCCAATAACAATTTCTTATGCTTGGCGTGGGGAAGATCCTTATTTTCCAAAATTCGATTGGTATTCAATGGGGGACACTTCTACAGGACCTTCGACGACTGCTACTGCTCAGCAAGCATATGCACAAGAAACATTGGGTCAAAATTCTCTTACTAGAGTATACGCTTCTGCAAGTTGGGTTGCACCGGACAAATTAGGATTGGCGGTGATAGGCGTTTCTACTGTAGCAAGTTGGGCCACAACAAATGGACTATGTGCTACCATTTTGAAGTACACAATTTCAGATTTTACAAATCAGATCAGACCTACACTGTCTACGTTGTCTTCTGGTACTTCATTCTTAGATTTTGTAGCACTCAAAGCTCAACCACAGCGATTTGCAGTTTCGAATTGGTCTGCACCTGACAAATTTGGAATCATTACCCCGGCTGCAATCACACTGTCAAATTGGATATCCACATTAGGTCAGAAAGCGGTCGTTCTTAAGTATGCTTTTCCAGATTTCATAAATCAGGTTAAGGCTACACTAGCTACACTGCCTACTCTTCTGTTTGGAATTTCAGAGATTGCTTCAAATTCACAGCCTAAAAAGTTTGCTGTGTCTGATTGGTCTGCCCCATCTAAGTTTGGATTGGTAGCTGCTGTTCCTGCTACTCTAGCAGGCTGGACTTCTACCTTAGGTCAGAATTCAGTAGTATTGAAATACGCAAGTTCAGATTATGTAAATCGAATCAGACCTACTCTAGCTACGTTGCCAATTCTGTTGTATGGAATGTCCGAATTGGGACCAAATGCACAACCTCAAAAGTTTTCTACAATTACATTCGATAAGTCAATATTTACAACTCCTGCTTCCGTCGTGACTTCGAGTGTGGCTAGCTGGTTCTCGCCGCTGGCTGGGTCATTCTTCTCCAGAGGATATTCTAGTGCAGTCGAGGATGTTAGAATCACAGCGCCTTTGTCAATCACACCTGTTAGTATCAGTGTCTTGTCAAGAGGTATGGTGTTCTACAGAGTGGCGACAGCTAACATGGATGTCAATACAAAAGTAGTCGGAACTTTTGTGGTCAACGGAGTAGTCGTTCAAATTGTAACTGTAGAATAGAATGACGCACACTATTTCAGGAACGCTCGGGTCTTCAGGCTCAGGTGCCAGTGTGTTCTTTTCGTTCGGCATCGATGTTGCTCAGGTAGGTCCTGCGGCCATTGCCGACGCTGGGGGAAATTTCACGTCGGGTCCGTTGCCAGACAACACGACCTATAACGTCACGCCTGTTTTGTTTGGTGCCGAATTCTCTCCCGCTGTCAGAGCAATCGCTCTGGCAACAGCAGATGTGACAGGAGTGAACTGGTTTGGCGTATCTTCGTACTACGCTCTGTCTGCTCCTGACAACGTAGATTCGTTCAATCGTGGTGGAGTAACCCAGAATCCTGTTGTGGGATGGGATACTCTAGTTGGAGATACCAGTCTTCAAGTTGTTTCAGACCAGTGTACGCCAACGGCAATCAATACGGGCGGCGGCGCATCTAGTGGACTTCCCACAGGTTATGTTCCCCAATCTCCAGATCAATACTGTCAGTACGAATTGGCTGCTTCTATTGATATTGGTGAATTAGGCACTCTTGGTGTTCGCAAAGACATCAATAGAACTGTAGGCATCCATTTGGAGTGGGGTGGGATTTTAGATTCTACACTCGACAATGGTGGAGCGGTTCAGATAGCGGACTTGACCACAAACTCTGTTGTGTTTTCCAGCCCAGGCTTCGCAGACGCAAACACGCCTTTCGTAGTATTTCACACAGGAGATATTCTTCTCTTTATCGCTAGAGGAGATAACTTCTATGTCTTTTTGAAACAAGGTTCGAATACGATTCCGATGGGTGGAGGAATCTCTTCTTCTACGCCAAACGCAGGGCGACCAGGTATTGAACTCTCTGCAAGTACATCGGTTTCAGCTATCGCTGTGAAGAATTGGGCAGCGGGAAGTGTCGTGACCATAATTCCCTCCTTAGGTAATTGTGGTCAGGCTGCTTTTGGTTCTTCTGGAATGAAAGGGTTTGGAAACTTGATAGGTTAGGAGTTTGGAATGGCAGATCTCTCAATAGGTGAAGTGGGAAAAGTTTTGCAATTGAATCTGATCAATGTAGACACAACACAGAGTCCTCCAGTTTCTGGACCGCTGGACTTGACCAACGCGACCAATGTCCAATTGACTTTCGTGATCGCCGATCAGAATGGCAGACCAAAATCGCCATCGCAAACTAGGGCAATGACCATCACGAATGCTCTGAATGGAATTGTACAGTATCCCTTCGTAAGCGCTGATCTGGTCAAACCTTCCGATATGGGAAAAGATGGAGTGTTCCGGTTTTC
>WNGO01000581.1_pt1 | contig 29080 bp, 24 predicted proteins | sample 5400511 | NCBI WGS metagenome assembly WNGO01 (sample SAMN13153380, study PRJNA577476) | soil metagenome | isolation source: 20 cm soil or saprolite under Garry oak tree replicate 2 | place: USA:California | collected 2016-06-15 | reverse complement strand
CGTCGTTGGCGCATATTGGATCAGCTCAAGCAGTTCGTTGCGGAACACGACCGCGCCCGGCGTGGTCGCGAGGTTCTCGCCGACCTTGAACGCGCTGGTGTCGACCATCGACGGCATGCCGCGATTCTTGACGAGGTCGTCGAAATAGTTCCTCAGCCCTTGCCACAGGCTCTGGCCGCCGGTATCGACGAACTTGCGCACCGCCGCCGGATTGGTAAGCATCGCATTGGTCGGCGCCACCGCATCGATGAGGATTTCCGTGATCAGATGCGCGCGCGCCTTGTCGACGTCGCTGAGGCTCGTCTTGTCGACGAGGCCGCTGACCGCCTCGCCCCAGGCAAGGTAAGCCTTGAGCAATCCGCTGTGCAGCCCGCTCTCCTTCCATGTCGGATCGGAAAACCGCTTGTCGCCCGTCTTCGGCGCCCGCTCGGACTTGCCACCGGCGATGGCTCCCAGTTCGCCAGCAACGACAACCATTGCTCCGCAGCGACCTTCGGTTCGTTGACCATCGCCTTGAAGAGGACGCCGGCGCTGTCGACCAGATCCTGGTCCGTTATGGCGACAAGAGGGTTGAGCTCCAATGTAGTCCTGGTGGCTTGCTCTGATATGCCGTCCGATGGCGGCACTTCGATGCGATTTTCTGTGCCGGTCATGTTTTCGCTCCGGTCGCGGGAATTAAAAGTGCAAGCGTTTCGGCAATCAGGGCGGGCTTTTCAGATCCTTCGACTTCCAGCGTGTTCTGCGTCTTCATGATCACCTGTCCGCCGTCCCTGGGCTCAACGCCGGCAAGAATGACACGCAGCCGTACGCGGGCGCCCGCAGGCACCGGTGCAAGGAAGCGAACCTTGTCGATCCCGTAATTCAGGCCGGCCGCGGCATCCCTGGGAATGACGCCGATCTGCATGGCAAGCGGGGCAACCATGGCGAGCGTCAGGTAGCCGTGCGCGATTGGTCCGCGGAACGGGCTTTCCCGCTTGGCGCGTTCCACATCGACATGAATCCACTGACGATCGCCGGTGCAGGACGCGAAGGTGTCGATCCGCTCTTGGTCGATCGCCACCCAATCGGAAACGCCAAGCTCTCTCCCGATCCGTTCGCTCAAGCCAGCAAGTGTAAGCTCACTCACGCGTCCCTCCCTGAATTCCTGTTCGTCCAAGAACCCGGTTGATCAGTTACATGTCGCCGTATTTTTCGCGCAGCTCCTTCTTGTTGATCTTGCCGACGCTCGTCTTGGGGAGCGTGTCGACGAACAGGATTTGTTCGGGAATGCCGTATTTGGAAATGACGCCCTTGTCGGCGAACACCTTCAGGTGAGCTTTGATGACGCCGTCGCCCAGACCGTTAGCGCTCTTCGCGTCCTTGACGACCAACGCCAGCGGCCGCTCGCCCCATCTGTCATCCTTGACGCCGATAACCGCGGCTTCGAGCACGCCAGGGCATTGTGTGATCAAATCCTCGATTTGCAGCGAGGATACCCATTCGCCGCCGGTTTTGATCACATCCTTGAGGCGATCGGTGATGTGGACGTAACCATCCGGGCTCACCACGGCAATGTCGCTGGTATGCAGATAACCGCCGGCCCAGAGCTGCTCCGAAGTTTCGGCATTGTCAAAATAACCTTGGGTGAGCCAGGGTGAACGCAACACGACCTCGCCAGCGGACTTGCCATCATGCGGCACGTCGTTCATCTCGGGATCGACAATGCGCAGATCGACCAGCGGCGCCGCCATGCCCGCCCGCGTGCGGAACTCCACCTCGGCGTCGGGGTCGCCACTGAGGTCCTTCGATCTGACGTGAGCAACAGCGGCGATCGGACCGGTCTCCGACATGACTTCGGCAGCGCCGAGCCGCCCACGACCATCTTCAAGCCGATGAGATCGGTCTTGGCCGCTGCCGCCGCGTTGAGCAGCATCTGAAGAATCGTGGGCACGCCATGGGTGAACGTCACGCCCTCGGTCTTGATCAGCTTCAGCAGCATCGCCGGGTCATAACGCCCAGGATAGACCTGCTTGACGCCGGCGAGTGTGGCGGCCCAGGGAAAGCCCCAGGCGTGGACATGAAACATTGGCGTGATCGGCATATAGACGTCGTCGCGCGAAAACCGTCCCTGCTGGCTGGCCAGTCCGAAGAAGGCCAGTTCACACAGCGTATGCAGCACGAGCTGCCGATGGCTGTAATAGACGCCCTTTGGCAAGCCGGTTGTTCCCGTCGTGTAGAACGTAGTCGCCTGGGTGTTCTCGTCGAAGTCCGGAAAGTCATAGTCGGGCGAGGCTGCAGCCAGCAGGTCTTCATATTCGCCGACGAAGGACAGGCCTCCCGTTTGAGGTGAGGGTCGATCCGACATCGCGACCAGCGTCTTCACCTTCGGCAGTTGCGGCATGAGACCTTCCAGCAACCCGACAAATTCGTCGTTGACGAGAAGTGTCGAGGCGCCAGCGTGATTGATCGTATAGGCAATCTGTTCGGGCGAGAGCCGGACATTGACCGTCTGCAACACGGCGCCCATCATCGGAATCGCGAAGAAAGCCTCTAGAAACCTGTTGCTGTCCCAATCGAGAACGCCAACAGTGTCGCCCGGACGAACCCCGATCTTGCCTAGGGCCGATGCGAGACGGCCGATGCGATCGCCAATCTGACGATACGTAAGACGCCTGGAATCGCGATAGACGATCTCCTGATCCGGCGCCTGCAAGAGCGGCGTGTGCAACAATTGCTTGAAGATCAACGGATATTGATAGGCGGATTTGGCGACCTGAATCAGCCTTCCTACCATGGCGGCGCTCCCTCCAACTTGTATCGCGCCCTTCGGCGTCGTTATGTCCGCTATTCTCATCGAGCGGACGCCCGGCCTGTCGTCCTGCCGCCTTACGACTGTCCCGACGCTCTCGATATTAGCGCCAATTCTCGCGTTCGGCTCGAAATTTGTGAAGGTTCGAAACGGTCACTGAGCGGAGTGATTGGGCCAAATCAGCATCGCGCTGCGGGTCCATGTTGCTCTGGAACCAAAAAGCGCGGGCCCGATCGGCTTTGGGTCTCGGCGAAATCAGCTTATCGTGCCGCGGGGGTGAAACCGCCGTCCATTTGTCAAACTTTTTCAGTCCGTCAAGGTTCGCGATCGACGCGGCCGAGCGCGTCGCCGTCCAAAGCGAAAGGACGATCAGTTGCGAAGATCGAGAGAGGCCCAGAAGTCCTTCGCCAGGCGAACCCGGCCGGAGGCTGTAAGTGACGTCTCCAGCGTAGGCATCAGGGAGAAGGTCTACGAAACAACCAAACTCGCCGCCGTATTCGACGTGTTGGTCAATCAGGGCATTTTAGCCGAAGATATCCTGCGCGGCTTAAATATTCGGCCCGAAGAAGCGCACTCTCCAAAGACGCGAATTTCACTAGGCCAACTCATGACGGCCTGTCGGAATGCTATTCAACTATCGGCCGATCGGCATCTGCCGTATCGCATCGGTACCACCATCCATGTTTCAACATACGGAATGTACGGCTTCGCTATCCTGTGCTGTCCCGACTTCCGCAAGGCGATGGATTTCGCGACCCGCTACCACGCTCTTGCGGCCCCGCTTGCTACCATTGAGTTCAAGGAAGAAGGCGATCGTGCGACCTGGAGCATCGAGCCCGTCCTTCATTCAGTTGCCGACCGAAGGCTATACCGGTTTATTGCCGAGTTGCAGATTGGCATCCACATATCGCTGATGCGCGACGTGATGGGCCCGGCGTTCGCGCCGCAAGAGATTTGCCTGTCCTATCCGCTATCGGATGACTTTGGTCTCACGGCGGAACTGGTCGGCTGCACCGTGCGGTTCTCGCAGCCGGCCAATCAAATCATGTTCAAGTCCGGCTGGCTGGACCAGCCTGCGAGCCTCGGCAACAAAACCACCTATGCCACAATCCTCGCCATGTGCGACGAGCTGCTCGGGGAGCTGACATTCCGTATCGGCGCCGCCGGCAAGATCCGCGCCATCCTGATGCGCGATATCGCAAATCCTCCGACCTTTGGTGCCACTGCCAAGCTCCTGGACGTCAACGCCAGATCGTTGCGACGCCAGCTCCGGCAGCAGGGCATTTCCTTCCGCGGGCTGCGCGATGAACTGAGGGCTCAACTTGCGCTGAAATACCTTCGCAGCACGAATCTGGCGAACGAGGATATCGCTCTTGCGCTGGGGTTCAGCGACGCCGCGAATTTCAGGCGAGCGTTCCATCGCTGGACCGGCAATGCCCCGAGTCAGATCAGAGACGAATAGGTCAAAGCTGCAGGTGGCGGAGCCCCTACCTGGTCCGAGGCGGAACTTGATCGGAATCCTTGAGGCTTCGTTCGTCTAAAATGGTGTGATGATGGTGGTTTGCGGTACTGCCGCCCACACCACGCAGTGCTGATCGCGCCCGGTCTCCGGCTCGCGTCTCCAACCAAGTTGTCGAAATTGGGAGTATGGAGACGGGGAGACAATTCACAAAAACCCCAAATTGGCGGGCACTTGTCGGACTCTAGGGCCCACAATCTCTAGCTGAGTGACTGGCTGGCTGGCGACGCAGTGCTGATCGCACCGGTCTCCAGGCAAATTCCCTGGTATCAGGGAATTTTACAGGGAATTTTGCGATTCTGGAGCTTAGAGACACGATTTAGTACCAAGAAACCGCTGCGCTGCAGCCACTTCTCGAGTAATTCCCTACACAGATTATCAGGGAAAATATTTTGAAGAACAAGGAATTTTTAAGCGGTATCAGGGAATTCAGGGTCACGGAATAAATTAACTCCCGTGAAATTCTTCATGCTTGGTTTCAGAACGTGCCGGGATATGAGCCGCCGTCAATGAGAATATTCTGACCGGTTATGTAGCTGGCTTGCGCCGAGCATAGAAACGCGCAAGTTGCCCCAAACTCTTCAGGTCGGCCAAAACGCCGCGATGGATTGCTGGACCGGATATCCTGGGTTACCTCGTCGACAGGGCGTTTTGTATTGGTTGCAAGCGCCTGCAGGTTGGATTTCAACCTGTCGGTATCAAACGTCCCCGGCAGCAAATTGTTGATGGTGACATTATGCTCGGCCGTGGCTCGAGCCAGCCCCGCGACGAAACCGGTGAGGCCCGAACGCGCGCCGTTGGACAGTCCGAGCATGGCGATGGGCGCCTTGACCGCATGCGAGGTGATATTGACGATCCGTCCAAACCTACGCGCAATCATGCCGTCAATGGTGGACTTCATCAGCTCGATCGGCGCGAGCATGTTGGCATCAAGCGCCTTGATCCAGTCGCTGCGATCCCAGTTCCGAAAATCGCCTGCGGGCGGGCCCCCTGCATTGTTAATGAGAATATCCGGATTGGGGCAGGCGGCGAGAATGGCGTCCCGCCCTTCCTTCGTCGTGACGTCAGCTACGACGGCGACAGTTTCCGTGCCGGTTGCAGACCGAATTTCGCCTGCCGCGCGTTCCAGGATTTCGCGGCGCCTTGCAACGACAACAAGCTTTACGCCTTCGCCGCCAAGGGCGGTCGCACAGCTCCTGCCCAAACCCATGCTCGCCGCGCAGACAATTGCCGTGCGGCCCCGAAGGCCAAAATCCATCTTTTTCCTCGTCCGATTGCGTCGCGCATCTCGCAGCTCGCGCAGATGCCCCTCATTTATTGATCGCTTGGCAAAGCCATGCCGGCTGGCTTCGATCCCCACATGCAAAAGCTGGTCGGTTCAAAGCCGAACTGCCGCGGCCGGTGGGTCGCCTCGTCCTCGATTTCGTCAACACCAACGGAATATTCGAACACCATGCCGTCGGGTCCTTTGAAGTAGAGGAACCGCGCGCCGGAAGTCGGATGGCGGCCAGGCCCGAAAACAATCGGCACGCGGCGCTCGCTCAGAAAATAAAACGATCGCAGCACATCGTCGTTGGTTTGCACTTGATGGTTAACGTGTTGAATGCCTGCATGCGGCGCACGCACCAGCGCAATCGTATGGTGGATCGCATTGACGCGCATCAGGGGAATGTCGCCAATACGATCGCTCACCCGAGCGTTGCAGACTTGAGTCCAGAACCTTTCGTCGCGGGCTGGGTCGGTTGAGTTGAGGCCGATGTGGCTGAAACCCGTGATTCCGGCATCCCGTGAGGCAAAGTAGCGACGGCCGCTTCGTTCCGGACGTACCACGAGCTCAATATGATTTCCGCTTGGATCCTCAAAGCCGATGAAGGATCTCACCTTTCGTCTGGCGGCGTCGTCGGCGGAGCCGGCCTGCACGCAATGGCCAAGATGTTCCAGTGTGGCCGCTGCCTGCTGCAAGCAGTCTTCGTCTTCGACCTCAAACCCGACGGCCTGATCTTTGGGATCACCTTCCGTGTAACAAAGCGTGTGCGATCGGTCGTCCGATCTCAGATAAAGTGCTTTCTTGCCACGTTCCGCGACCTGTAATCCCAGGCAGCTCGTCGCAAATGTTTCAGCCGATTCCAGATCTGGAGATCCCAGGCGAACATAGCTTACATCTTTCAAGTTGATCATGCTTTTCTCCTGGATTCCACGGCCTAGTCTACGCCTGCACTCAGCTCCGGCACGTCCTTGCTTTCGCTCCCCCATTCACAAAGAGATTCCGGCACGAGCGGAAATTGTCGAGCGGGGCGACGCGCCGGCCCCATCTCGCTCATCCCGTTCACATATGAAAAGATAATGCCGTCAGGCCCCTCGACATGAAGGAAGATCTGCTTCGAGCATGGCTCCCGGCCTGGACCCTGAACGATTTTGATCTGGCGCTCCTGCATAAAGTAACTGTTCTGCATGATGTTATCGAGTGTTTCGACCTCGAATGCCGCGTAGAGAAGGCCACGCTGCTTGGCCGGATAGAGCGCGATGCGGTGATGCAACCCGTCGATCCGCAGATAGGCGATATCGCCGACCCAGTCGCTGACTTCGGCCCCAAGCTCTTTCCAGAACTGGAGATCCTTATCCAGGTCGGTCGATCGCATTCCAACGCCATGAAGCTGGGTGATGCCGGCGTCACGGCTGGGGAAATAGCGACGACCACTTTGGGTTGGCCGCGCCACCAAATCGATGCTGTTGCCGGAGCCATCACTGGCAAGCAGGGCTGCCTGAACGTAGCGAAGCTGACAATCGTGGGCCGTCGCGCGGCTCACAGCAAAGCCGTTTCTGCTCAGCCGCTTCTCGACTTGATCGAGGGCCTGCTCATCCCAGACTTCGATCCCGATGCTTGAGCTCTGGCTGAGACCATCGCTGAAGCTCAGGGTGCGGAAACGGTTATCCGAACGGAAAGCAATTTCGCCATTTTTCTCCGCTACGCGCTGCAAGCCGAAGATATCAGCCGCAAATCTCGCGCTCGCATGCAACTCGCTTGCCGAGAGTCTAACATAGCAGACTGACACAACGAGCGGATGGCTGTCTTGTTTCATGCGTGCAGGCTCCCGCTCAGCGCACTCTCGATTGCGGCTGCCGATCCCTAAGGAAAACCTTGATCATTTGACGCCAGAGTGAGAACAGCTCGTCGAACCACTTCGGATCGTTGTCCCACAACGTTCGCAGCGCCATTCCGCGAACAAGACTGAGGGTCAAGGCGACGATGTCGGACGCAAGTTGGCCAGGGACACCGTTCTCAGCCAGAGCTTCCGACCAAGCGGCCTCTACCGGACGTCGTGCTTTTCGCGAAATATCGAGAATCTGCTTGCGCACCGATTGATTGGTTGAGGTCGAAAGAACGATATCGATGGCAACCATAAAGTGCTCGCTAAAGAAAAACTCTCTCGCATCCTCGATGACCGCCTCGATCAGGTCGCGAGGCCTGTTCACCGCGGTCGCGCGGCGCCGGCTGAGTACCCGCGCTTGCTCGAACACATATTCGAGGGTTGCGACAACAAGGGAATCTTTGGTCGGAAAGTGATGGAGCTGCGCGCCTCTGGACAGCCCGGCTTCCTTCGCAACCTCCGCGGTCCTGAAATGTGCGTAGCCGCGCTTGCGAATGAGACTGGCCGCCGCCTTCAGGATGCGCGTTTGAGTTTCCTCGCTGCGCTCGGCTTGGGTGCGGCGGCGCGCCGCCGTCCCGACCGAACGCCGCGCGGAGCTTGCCGTCGAAGGAATTCTGTTTGCACGAACCGGCATGTCAGACCTCTATGCAGACTTGATCGTCGATCACCTTGACCGGATAGGTTTTAAGCGGAATTTCGCAGGGCATGCCGGTAGGCTCTCCCGTAGTCACGTCGAAGGTTCCGAAATGAAAGGTGCATTCCACGGTCTTCCCGGTCAAAATCCCCTCCTCCGATAGCGACGCCTCGCCATGGGTGCAGGTGTCGGCGGTTGCGTAAATTGCATCACCGACTCGATACAGCGCGACATGCGCGCCGTCGGGAAGCGAGGCCTGCTTGATCTCACCTTCCGCGACCTCGTCGACCCCGCACAGCACGACTGTTTCTGGCATCGGGTTTAACCTAGAGCATGGTGCTTCCGCCGTTCACGCTGATGACCTGCCCGGTCACGAACGATGCTTCGGCGGATGCAAGATAACTGACCATGGAAGCGACTTCCTCCATCTCGGCGGGCCGGCCCATCGGAATCACGCTCACGAATTTCGCCGCGAGCGCCGGGTCGCGCTTTGTGATCGCAACCATTTGTGGCGTGTTCACTGCGCAGGGCGCGACTGTATTCACGGTGATACCCTCGCGAGCAAATTCGCGCGCCATTCCGGTGGTCAGGCCATGGACACCGCCCTTCGCGGCATTATAGGCGGCGTGATCCCAAAGCCCATTCCGAACGGAATCGGCGCCGAGGTTGATGATCCTGCCATACAAATTGGCGCGCATTTTCGGGACCGCATGCCAGGAGCACCAGAGCACTGTCCACAGGTTACGGTCGATCGTAGTTCGCAACGTCTCCGGAGTATGCTCAGCGAAAGCCTTGATAATGCCTCCTCCGGCGTTGTTAACCAGGATATCCAGCCGACCGAAGCGATCGACTGCCAGATCGATCGTAGCTTTGGCGACAGCCTCCGACGACAGATCGCCGGCATAGCTGACAACCTCCGAGCCGAATTCCTTGCCAAGGTGTTTTGCTGCGTTATCGAGTTCCGCTTCATCCATATCAGCAACAACCAGCCTGGCTCCATCGCGCGCAAGTCGCTCTGCAATCGCAAGGCCAATGCCTCTTGCGGCGCCCGTCACAACGGCGACGTTATTTTTCAGTTTCTGGTCCATCCAGCCTTGCTTTCACAGAATGATGCTGACACGGCCCTGGGCACGGAGACCCTCACTATCCAGCAGGCAGCGTTTTTCCTTAATACGGAACGTGCCATTTCCTGGCACGAGACGATACCTGTTGCTGCCGAAATACACGTCGGTCACGCCATCCTTGGTGCGGTAGGTGATGAATGCCGAACTGACTTCCAGATCATCGCCGATGCGCTTCCTGATCCGTACATTGCTGACGAGATGCCGCGTTTTTGAATGCGGAAATTCGGCGTGAGCCGTTCGTTTCATCAATCGCTTGACCCGTTCGCTGAGCCGAAAGCGGTCGTCGGCAATATAGAAAAGGTTATTGTCGGGCGACGCATCGACGGCCAGATCTGTTGCCGGTACGTAATAAATCGCGTCGTCCGTGAAAAGCTCAAGCCATTCGGGCAGCCGCCATTCATCGAGCAGTTCGGCTTCAGCGAACAGGAAATCCTCAACGTCGGTGCGAGCTATGGTTTGCATCACTGTTCCCCCGTCGCTCATGCCGACGCCCGGAAGATATGCTCGTTCCAATTCGACCAGAACGCGCGCATCTGTGCTTCGTCATCATAGGACGGGTTTGTCTTGCCCATTCCCTTCGAAATATCGTTCCATTGCGCCTCACTGGAATTGCGAAAGCCGCGCTGGCACTGTTCGAGCGCCTCGACATCATCGGGCGTCGCAAATCCTCCAGGGCCGAGAAACTCGAGGAAATTGAACAGCCGGTATTTCCGGGCCCATTCGGTCTCCTCCTTCGGAGCCAACGCCCAGGCGCTGATATTCATGAAATCGGGCGCCGCCGGATAGTAGGTCCGCACCGTCACTGCCATGATGTCGTTGATTACCAGATTCGGGAAAATAAACAGGTTCCGATTGAAGGTGGCGATACGGTCGGCCCGCTCTTTTCCAAACCGATTGACTAGCCCGTCATAAAGCCGGGAAAGCTCGCGCTTGCCGTCCTCGCCCCACGAGGGAATCCACTGCGCGACCGGACGGCCCCATGGGGCCTTGTATTCGAGAACGGCATGCCCCTTGCCGAGATCGCGCGCCGAACCCTCGAATGCGACTTGAGCAAGACCGCCCGTCGTCGCCTTGAGGTAATTCAGGTAAGTCGCGTGAGTCGTCAGTGCGTGGTAACCGTCAATGCTGTTTTCAGTGAGGAGTTTCCAGTTCGCACGCATAGAGTATTCCTGCGTGCCTCCCACGATTGTCATTGCCGTTTCCGCCTGGTCGCAGATCACATCGAGATATTCCCTGACCGGGCCCAGATAGTCCGAGAGGCTTTCGACGTTCTTGTCAAAACAGATGAAATTGAAATCGCGATAGCTCTCGAGCCGCGGAACCTGCTGCATGCTGGATGTGCTGCGCTCCTTGAAATCTTCGGCGTAGGAAGCCTCTCCGGGCTGGCTTCGCAGCGTTCCGTCCAGGCCGAATACCCAGCCATGATAAAAACATTGGAAGGACTTCGCACTGCCGTGCTTCTCGCGGCAAACCTGTGTACCGCGATGCGGGCAGGTGTTTAGCATCGCGTTGAGATTTCCCTTGCCGTCGCGGGCGAACAAGATGCCTCGGCCCCCGACCTGACGGGTCACGAAATCGCCGGGCTTGGCGAGCTCAGAACTGTGGCCGAGGTAGAGCCAGCATTTATCGAATATCTGGGCCCGTTCGGCATCCAGAATGACAGGATCGACAAAGGCCTGACGCGAGACTTTAAAGATCTTCTTCGATTCATCGATCAGAAGCGCTGTCTTCATCGGCCCAATTGCATTCATTGGAGTGCCTCCCTTGATCAATTAGTTTTAAGTGCCTGCCGCAGATCGTACGCCGTCGATTCAATATCGGATCGGTTGAGCTTTGATTGCCTTGCGACCAGCCGCCGAAGCATGGCCATCTCTTTTGCAGCGTTGATCGAAATAGCGCCCACAATTTCGCTGCCGCGCATGGCGGCCACGGAGAACCGGTCGCTCTGGCAGTCGCCACGCACGACGTGGTCGGCGTTGAGCATGTCGCCTACGACCTGAATGTTGAGATCGTATTGATCCGACCAGAACCAGGGAGGATCGCTGTATTCGCGATTCCCTCCAGCCATGTTTCCGGCAACACAGATCGCCTGGTTCTGCGCGTTGGCCCAGGTCTCAACGCGTAGGGCCCGGTCGTGGCATTTGCTCCATTGCAGCGCCACATCGCCAGCGCTGAAAACATTGGGTGCCGCCGTCCGCCCGAATGCGTCTACTTCAATGCCGGCATCGGCGGACAGGCCCAGATCGAGAGCGATCGCGTTGGTAGGCTCAACTCCAATTCCAACAAGGACGATGTCCGCCTTCAGTTCGGCTCCATTGGTCAAGCGAACGCCGTTCGTTGTCCCTGCCGCGACCGTAACGCCAAATTCGAACCGGACACCATGGTTGCGGTGCCGTGCCTCGACGACTTCGCTCACAAGACCGGGAAACGCCCGGGCGAGTAACCGCTCCTGATTTTCAACCACCGTTACATCGCATCCATGCTTCGCCGCAGCGCAGGCCGCCTCGAGACCGATGACACCGCCACCAATGATGACGACGCTGACTTGGCGATGGAACGACTGGCGCAGATGCACCGCGTCTTCGATGTTACGAAGATAGTGAACTTGCGCACTCGCTCCCTCGAGCGTTTTAATACGCCTCGGCTGGGTGCCGGTCGCAAGAAGGAGCCGGTCGTAGCCGAAGATCTCGCCGTCGCCGGTTGCAACGGTCTGTCGCTCTGCATCGCATGCGACGACGGCGGCTCCGGTGATCATTGTAACGTCGAGCACTCCGGTCCAGTCGCTTGCCGGCTTGAGATAGGCAACCGGAGCGTCCAGCGCTGCGAGCAGTTCCTTGGACAATTGCGGGCGCTCATAGGGCGGATGCTTCTCCTCACCGATCATCGTAATGGAGCCGCGAAAGCCGGCGGAGCGCAGCGCTTCCGCCGCACGTCCTCCCGCCTGGCCGGCGCCAGCGATCACTATTTTTTCGATGGACGGCATAGACGCTTCAAACTCCCTGGCGCCCGATATCTTTCCCTTTGGCCATATCCGGGAAGCCTCCTAAAAATTCTTCGGTTGCGTACATATTAAAAACAGTCCATCCTGCTTGTAAAGTGATAATGTCGGATCTGCGCAATTATCGCAGTGCATCACAACCGGGAGAAAGCGGTGGCCAGGGCGATCGACGTGCATACCCACTTTGTGCCGGAAATCATGCCGTCGGGTACGGGACGCAATGCCCTTTGGCCCTCCATTGAGCACCGAGAGCGGAACACAGCGGCCGTCATCGTGGGTGGAAAGGTATTTCGCGCAATCGATTCCAGAAGCTGGGATGCCGGCCGCCGTCTGCAGGATATGCAATTGGACGATGTTGACGTCCAGGTCGTCTCTCCCATGCCCGAACTACTGTCGCACTGGTTTCCCGTCGGTGACGCCGACGTATTGTCTAGTCATATCAATTGCTCAATCGCGAAATTGTGTTCCGCCCATCCGCGCAGCTTCGTCGGGATCGGCATGGTTCCCGTCCAGGATCCCGCGCTTGCAGCGCGCCGCCTGGTTGACGTCAAGGGGCTCGGGCTTTTCGGCATTGAAATTGGCACTCACATCAATGGTGTGGCGCTGGGCGACCCCCGAATGCACGAGTTCTATGCGGCCGCCGAGGAAGCCGATCTCGCGATCATGATCCATCCATTGCATCCATCGGGCATGGAACGGATAGGTGGCCGCCCAGAGCTGGCGGCGGTTGCAGCTTTTCCGCTTGAAACGGCGCTCGCCGCAACTTCGCTTCTAACACATGGGGTGACAGAACGATTTCCTAAATTGCGAATCTTGCTGAGTCACGGCGGCGGGGCGCTGCCATGGATTCTACCACGCCTGAAGTACGCACGCGCCCTCGGACCTCCGCTGCAGGATTTGTTTGCGCGAGATCCCGACGAGATGGCGAGGACATTCTACTACGACACTATTCTCTATGACCGCCTCGCTTTACGATTTCTCGCAGACTCAGTTGGCGCGGATCATATCGTGATCGGATCGGACTATCCGTTTTCAATCAAACAGGACCGGCCTGCCCAATTCGCCGAACAGGCGCTCGGCATCAGCCGGGAGACGTTTGCTGCGAATACCGCGCGCTTCTTGAATCAGGCGCCCTCCACCATATGGAGCGCGGTGACCGTCGAGCAACAACAGGAAAATCAGGGAGAAACCGGTGGGTAACTGCTATTCGTATCGACAGTTCTGCTCGTTGGGGCCGCTGCCCCCGCGGACGCCGGCGCGGCCCGATCCGCAAGTGCCCCGCGACCACAAGCTGGGTCCGTGCGTACACGGGAAAATCGGCTCGTTCTATTTTTATGAGAAGGGCTCTGATGACGACGCCGCCTTCGGCTTTTTCGACGTTGAACTGTCGGTTCAGAGCATTTCAACAGGCAAAGTCCGCATTGAACTCTACTGCGTTGCCGATGGATATCAGACTTCTCGCGGCGTCGGCGCCAGTCACCCGGTCAAGCTTGCGATCATGGCGGACGGCAAGATTGTGGGATCAGCTGAATGGTGTTTCGCTGACGTCATCTGCGGACATGCAGACCCGATGAATTTCTCGACCGATATTGACATTGGCGACACATCCTTTTCACTGATCGATCGCATCGATCTGCTCAAGGTCGATGGCTTGTCAGCACCCTGCGGATAGCCGCCAAACTCGAAACAATCGGGCTCCCGCCCAACCTTCCAGCCCGCCATGACGATTTAACGGAGCCTACGATGACGCTTATGCAGGTCGGGTTGGACGACAAATACCGGGTCGAGGCCAAGCGTATCTACCTTTCCGGCATCCAGGCGCTGGTACGATTGCCGATGTTGCAGCGCGAACGCGATCGCGGGCAAAATCTCAACACCGCCGGATTTATCTCAGGATACCGCGGCTCGCCGCTCGGCATGTACGACAACGCCTTGTGGCGTGCAAAGTCGGTGCTGCAGTCTCACGATATCGCATTCGCCCCCGGCCTAAATGAAGATCTCGCGGCGACCGCGGTGTGGGGCAGCCAGCAGGTCGGGCTGTTTCCAGGCGCGAAAGTCGATGGAGTGTTCGGGATATGGTATGGCAAAGGCCCGGGGGTGGACCGTTCAGTCGATGCCCTAAAGCACGCGAATTCGGCTGGTACGGCGCGGCATGGCGGTGTGCTTGCTTTGGCCGGCGACGATCATGGCTGCCAATCCTCCACCCTTGCACACCAGAGCGAGCAGGTGTTCGCCGCGGCACTGATGCCGATTCTCAACCCGGCAACGCTGCAGGACTATCTGGATCTCGGACTTTACGGCTTTGCGCTTTCCCGCTTTTCCGGGTGCTGGGTCGGCTTCAAGGCGATTTCCGAAACGGTGGAGAGTTCGGCCTCCATTTACAGCGATCCGTCGCGCGTGTCGGTGGTGCTGCCATCGGATTTCGAATTGCCGCCGGGCGGACTGAATATCAGGTGGCCCGACCCACCGCTCGAACAGGAGCGGCGGCTTCATGGTCCAAAAATGGACGCCATTGCAGCATTCGCGCGCGCCAACCAGCTCGATCGTATCGTGCTCGACAGCAAACCGGCTCGGCTCGGCATCATGGCCACCGGCAAGGCCTACCTGGATTTACGGCAGGCGCTGGCGGATCTCGGAATTACCGAGCGCGAAGCTCAGAAGCTGGGTTTGCGCATCTATAAGGTCGGGCTGACTTGGCCGCTCGAAGAGAGCGGCGCGAGGCGTTTTGCCGAAGGTCTGCAGGACGTATTGGTCGTCGAGGAAAAGCGCGGCTTTCTCGAAGATCAGCTGGTGCGAATTCTCTACAACATGGATGCCTCAAAGCGTCCCTCCGTCGTTGGCAAACGCGACGAACACCGCGCAACGCTGTTGCCGAGCGAAGGAGAACTCACACCGACCATGGTGGCCGCCGCACTGGTCTCGCGTCTGCGCCGGCTCGGCCAACAAAGTCCGGTGCTGGAACAAAGACTGGCGCGGCTTGAAGCGTTTGAGCACCCCGCAACTGTGCGCGCTCCCATGGCGCTGCAGCGGACGCCGTATTTCTGCTCCGGCTGCCCGCACAACACCTCTACCAAGGTGCCGGAAGGCAGCCGCGCGATGGCCGGTATCGGCTGCCACGGGATGGCCCTCTCGGTCCCAAGCCGGCGCACCGCGACCATCTCGCATATGGGCGCCGAGGGCGTGACCTGGATCGGTCAGGCACCTTTCACTAGCGAAACCCACGTCTTTCAGAACCTCGGTGACGGCACCTACACGCATTCGGGCTTGCTCGCATTGCGGGCCGCGGCGGCTGCCGGCGTCAACATCACCTACAAGATTCTTTACAACGACGCGGTCGCTATGACTGGCGGACAACCCGCCGAGGGCGGCCTGACCGTCTCACAAATTGCCCACCAGGTTTGGGCCGAAGGCTCGAAGCGCGTTGCGATCGTCTCGGACGATCCCGGCAAATATCCCGGCAAAGGTTATTTTCCAGAGGGCGCCACGGTCCATCATCGCCGGGAGATGGACCGGATTCAACGCGAACTGCGTGAAATTAGCGGTCTTTCCGTTTTGATCTACGATCAGACCTGTGCCGCCGAGAAACGCCGTCGCCGCAAACGGGGGCTGTATCCGGATCCGCCGAAGCGCGTCTTCATCAACGATCTCGTATGCGAAGGCTGCGGCGACTGCTCGCAAGCTTCCAATTGTGTTTCGGTCCAACCGCTCGAAACCGAATTCGGCCGCAAACGCCAGATCGACCAGTCGAACTGCAACAAGGACTATTCTTGCGTCGAGGGATTTTGTCCGAGTTTTGTCACTGTCCATGGCGGCACGCTGAAGAAAGCAGAGACTTCCTCAGTCGATTCAAGCCAGCTGTTCGCCGATCTTCCTTTGCCGCCTCGGCGCGAACTGGAAGAGCCCTTCAACATTCTCGTTACCGGTATCGGGGGCACCGGCGTCATCACGATCGGCGCGCTGCTCGGCATGGCCGCCCATCTCGACGGTCGAGGCTGCTCTGCGCTCGACTTCACCGGCCTTGCGCAAAAGAATGGCGCGGTCATGAGCCATGTCCGGATCGCGCCTGCTCCGGAAGATATCCCTGCAGTCCGCATCGCTTCAGGCGGGGCCGATCTTATTCTCGGTTGCGACATTGTCGTTTCCGCGAGTGCGACGGCTCTAAGCCGCGTCGAACGCGGCGTGACCCAGGCCATTGTCAACGCCGACCTGCAGCCCACCGCGAGTTTCGTGATGAATCCCGATATCGATTTCGAAATGAAGGCAATGCAAGGAGTCCTCCGCGATGCGATCGGGGACAACAATCTCGACATCATCGACGCAACAGGTATCGCGTCGGCTTTGATGGGCGACAGCATCGCGACTAATGCCTTCATGCTTGGCTTTGCCTTCCAGAAAGGGGCCATTCCGCTTTCACTGGAAGCAATTCTGAGAGCTATCGAAATCAACGGCGCCGCGATCGAGATGAACAAGCAGGCCTTTACCTGGGGACGGCTCGCCGCGCACGACCTCGCGCGTGTCCGCAGCGTAACCCAATTCCGAGCGCGCGCCGCGACGACGACCCGGACACTCGATGAATCGATTGCCTATCGGGCCAAATTCCTGACCGAATATCAAAACCGGTCCTACGCCGACCGCTATCTCGCAACCGTTGCGAAGGTTCGGAATGCCGAAGCTCTGGCCTCGTCGGGTTCCAGCGAACTCACGGAAGCGGTGGCAAAAAACCTCTTCAAGCTGATGGCTTACAAGGACGAATACGAGGTGGCACGGCTCTATACGGATGGCAGCTTTGCCAGGAAGTTAGGGGAAAAATTCGAAGGCGACATCCGCCTTAGGTTCCACCTCGCCGCACCGCTCCTTGCGCGCCGCGACAAATGTACGGGCCATTTGCAGAAGAAGGAATATGGCGGCTGGATGATTCACGCATTTCGCCTGCTCGCGCGGCTCAAATTCCTTCGCGGCACGGCATTCGATCCCTTCGGATACACGGCGGAGCGCAACGCTGAGCGAAAGCTGATCGACGATTACCTGGCAATGCTCGAGCAGCATATCGCAGCTCTAAAAGGCGGACAGATTCCGATCCTCGCCAGGTTGGCCCGCTTGCCGGAAATGATCCGTGGCTATGGCCACATCAAAGAGGCGAGCATCGGCAAATCTTTTGCCGAAAAGGCCCGGTTGGAGGCGGATCTTAAAAACAACAGCTTCGCGGTCGCAGCAGAATGATTCCTGAACGAATAGGTCCGGCGTCGAGCGCCGGACCTTATTTAAATACAAAACCGGCTAGACTGCTTGTAAGTTCGGCCGGTGCCTGTTAGCATTTTTCGGTGCGCCAACAGACCCAACAAAATGGGCGGGCGTTTCGAACGAGGGGAGGACATCGGTTATGCTCGGCTTGACGATGGATACGCCATTACTCTCGACGGACATTCTTCGCTACGCCGTGATCGCGCATGGTGAAACGGAAATCGTTTCGCGTAACCTCGATCGTAGCATCTATCGCTATTCCTATTCGGCAGCAAAGGATCGCTGTCTGCGGTTATCGGCGACGCTCCAATCCAGGCTGTCGACTGGCGACCGCCTAGGATCGCTCGCCTGGAATATCCATAATAATTTCGAGCTTTTACGGGGTCCATCCTGACCGCGCGATCCGGCAGGCCGCAGCGCGGCTCTGACGATTATCAGGTTTCAAAAACAAACAAAACAAGGACAGGCAGGGGAAGCACAATGTTCCGAAAATCAGGTGGATTGATCTGTGCCTTATTGTTGATCGGCTTGAGCGCCGGCAGCGCCGCCGAGAAGAAGTATGGACCGGGCGCTACCGATACCGAAATCAAGCTCGGTCAAACCGTGCCCTACAGCGGTCCGGCGTCGGCCTTTTCGAGTTATGGCCGGCTGATGACAGGCTATTTCGAGATGGTCAACGCGTCGGGCGGAATCAACGGCCGCAAGATAACGCTGATCTCACTGGACAACGCTTTCAGTCCTCCCAAGGCGCTCGAACAAACACGGAAGCTCGTTGAGGATTCAGGTGTGCTGGCCGACGTCGGCACAGTTGGCACCACGCCGAACGTCGCGATCCAGAAATATCTCAACCAGGCCAAGGTGCCGCACATCTTCATCTCTGCCGGTGGGCGTCGTTTCGCCGACCCTCAGAATTTCCCCTGGAGCGTGCCGATGTATCCGGGCTTCGAGATGGAGGGGAAGACGTTCGGGCAATACATCCTGAAGAACAAGCCAGATGCCAAGATCGGGGTGCTGTACCAGAACGACGATTACGGAAAGGACTTTCTGACGGGGCTTAAAGCCGCAATCGGAGAGGGCAAGACCAAGATCGTAGCTGAGGTCGCCTACGAACTGACGGATCCGACCATCGATTCCCAGATCGTTCGCCTAAAGGATTCCGGCGCCGATGTCCTGCTTTATTTCTCCACCCCGAAATTTACCGCGCAAGGGCTGCGCAAAGTGAAGGAGATGAGCTGGACGCCACTGCAGTTCCTCGCCAGCCCGACCAACTCGGTCAAAACGGTGTTGGAACCGGCCGGATTCGAAAACGCGCAAGGGATCATTACAACGCAGTTCACCAAGCAGGCCGGCGATCCGAAGTGGGTCGACGATCCAGAAGTGAAGGAGTACGTCGAGTTCATGAAGAAATGGGTGCCAAACGACAATCCCGGCGATTTCGTTGCGCTCTCCGGATACATCATCGCGCAGGGCATCGCCCAGGCATTGAAGCAGTGCGGCGACGATCTCACGCGCGAGAATCTGCTGAAGCAGGCGACCAGTATGAGGGGAAAACATTTCAAAATGATGTTGCCGGGAATTCAGCTCAATACGTCGCCCGATGATTACGCGCCCTATCAATCGCTGCGCATGGCGATATTCGAAGGATCGTCTTGGAAGCTTATCGATGAGGCTAGTGCGGTGGGTCAGTCGCCCGCAAAAAAATAATCTGAAACGGATCGATCCGAGAGGAATTCAAAAATGCAGCGTGGAACACTGTCAACAGTGAGAGAAAAAGCATGACAGCGGTCTTGATTGTGGGCGGCGGCCCGGTCGGCCTGATGACCGCACTTGGCCTGGCGCGAGCCGGCGTTCCCGTGACCGTGCTCGAGGCAGAGGACGACATTGTCTATTCGCCGCGCGCCATTTCCTATGCCTGGCCGATATTGGCGGGCCTGAACCATTTCGGCGTCCTCGACGACATGATTGCCGCCGGCCACACCATCGACGAACGCTGCTGGCGGATTTTCAAGACCGGGGAAACCATCGTCTACAATCATGATGCGGTTCGCGACGTCACTGACCGTCCCTACAATCTTACGCTGGGTCAGGATCTTCTCGCGAAGGTGGTCCTGCAGCACCTGAAGCGATATACGGACGTCACGATTCACTGGGGGACGAAGTTCACCGGCCTGACGCAGACATCAAGCAATGTCGTTGTTACTGCCGAAAGAGCAGGCGCGCCCGTGGAGTGCGTCGCTGACTGGGTGGTAGCGGCGGATGGCGGTCGCAGCGCGGTCCGAAAAGCGGTCGGACTGACGATGGATGGGTTTACCTGGCCGCAACGCTTCGTGGTGACCAACATCTATTTCGACTTCGAGAAATACGGCTGGAACTCGGGCTATCTGGTCGATCCCATCTACGGAGCTGTCGTCTACAAGATCAATCTCGACGGTCTGTGGCGCTTCACCTTCGCTGAAGACACGACTAACCCGCTGGAAACTGTTTCGGAACGTATCCCGGAGTTCATCAATACTGTTCTGCCGGGAGACAAGAAGTATGAGCTGGCGCTCCACACCGCGTACAACATGCATCAGCGGACGGCTGCCACCTATCGGGTCGGACGCGTCCTTCTCGCAGGCGACGCGGCGCATATCACGAACCCGACCAGCGGGTTCGGTCTTATGGGTGGAATCTACGATTCCTTTGCTTTGAGCGAGGCGCTCGCGGCCGTCGTTCACGAAAAGGCTGGCGATGAAATCCTGGATCGCTATTCCGAATCGAGGAGAAAAATCTATCTCGAGGTAACCTCGCCGATATCTACCGAAAGTCTCAGGCTGGTCTTTCATTCCGGCGATCAGGATCGCCTCAACAAGGACCTTGCACTGCTTCGGAATCGGAAGAACGACCCTGAGGCGATGCGCAAATTCTTGTCTGTTCCGGCCGCACTTGAAACACCGTCTCTGATTACAGGCCGCACGTTGGCGCATAGGGCCGCCGCGTAGTGATCCCATATGGCTCGGTTCGATGGTCACTTTACCATGCGGGGCACGGCAGGTTGGCCGGTCCCGTGGTTGCATCAAAAAAGGCTCGTCTCCTAGCGGTTTGCGACCGTGCTACGTGCAGCTTGATGACGAATATTGTACCGGGATCACCGAAACGCCGCTCAAGTGAGGACCGCCACCTCCTGTCCACTTCGGCTTAGCCGTCCCTCGCGGCGATTGTTGCGCCTGAGTTGACAAAATGCCCTAACTATCAATCGAATCCAGATCGGCCATAGCCGTCGTTATTCGCTCGATCATCGTCAAGGTCGTGTCCTCGGGCTGCATATTTGGCAACAGCGGGGAATGACACAGCGTAATCGTCCACATTGCGAGCGCATGCAAAATCTGCTGTCGGTAGCGCAGGAAACTGAGATCGAAGTCTGGTTTGACACCGGTTTGTTCTGCAAACCGCTCGATATAGCGAGCCAATAGATCACGTTCCCAATTCCGGCGATTTTCCGGCGTTAGCGAAGCCGTCACAGCGTAAGCGAAATCCCGTGACCAATGGCCGCGCGAAAGACATTGCCAGTCGCATAACCCCATTTGGTCCGCGCCTGTCTGATACCAATTTCCGATATGCACATCGGAGTGAATAAGCCCTTGTGGTTCGCTTTCGTGCACAGCAAGTGCGCGTATCGTCGCCGGCCAGACCTCCTCACGACGCGCAAGGACCTCAGCAGGAATAACATGGGCCGCAGCGTCAAACGCTCTGTGCGTGTAATACTCCGTACTCATTTTTTCCGCACCGATGGTAAACCATCTTGGATAGCTGGCGAGCCATCGGTAGTGCTCGGCGATCGCCGGATCGGCGTAGAAGCGGCTGTGCAGCGATGCCAGCAGATCGATCATGTCGTCTGCCATGGCGCGCGAGACGTACGTCTTATGGCTGCAAAACGTCGCGGATTTTGTTGCGACCATATCTTCGAGCAGATGGATCGCCGCAAAGGTTCGCCGGTCGTAGGCTGAATGATAACAGAGCGGTGCCTCGATCTGCAGCTCAGGTCGAAGCTGCGTATAGAAATTGCCCTCGACGCGCGCCGTACCGTTGAACCCGCCTATCATGCGCGTGACGACGCTCGGCAGCGACTTGGTGAAGATCGAGGTCGGTAATGCGGCGCGCCGGCCTTCCTCGTTGTAGGACACGCGAAGCTGATGTCGTTCGTGCGTACCCGCGCTCGCCGGCTTGACCTCGACATAGGTAACAATGGCCCCCGGAACCTTGCCACAGAGCACGGCGGTCAACCATGCGGTCGTAATTGCATAGGGCGAACAGGGCACATCCCCGAGCCGCCGGGCCTTTGGTCGCGCCAGACGCTCAAAAGCAACGCGGCTGCCGATTTTCAGCGCTGCAAGGGCGGTAGCTGTCGATGAACCCATTATCTAGCTCCCCGTTCAGCCCACAGAATTGCTGAGTGACCTGATCAATCCTATTCGATCAAATCGGGTTCCCGGCGAAATCATAAATCCGTACGCTTCATTACGATATATATCATAACCATATTTACGTTCAAGCGACGAGTGGGCCCGCCTTCGGCCGGAGCACGGCTTCCTAAACGTCTTTCCTCGTCCGGAAGATCGATTTTTGCGCGGCTACTTCCGCAAGTATGAATTCAGACATTGCGCGGACTCGGCTGAGCTCGCGCATGTCCAGATGGGTAACGATCCAATAGCTGCGTTCAAACACCGTACCAGGCAGCACGCTCTGTAGCTGTTCATCGCTGTGAGCCGCATAGTCGTGCAAAATTCCGATACCTGCGCCGCCGCGAACCGCTTCCAGCTGACCTACAGCCGTCGAACATTCAAGCCGACTATAGGTTGGGCCATAAAGCTCCGGCATGAAATTGAGTTGATCGGCGAAAATCAAATCCGGAACATAGGTTACTAGGCAATGACGTTGGAGATCTTCGAGCCGCTGAGGAGAACCGCGCTCCGCGAGATAGCCCTTCGCCGCGTAAAAATGCAGCGAGTAATCGATCAGTTTGCGCACCGAGAGCCGCCCTTCATCGGGTCTCTCGATGGTGATGGCCAGATCGGCCTCGCGCTTCGACAACGAAAAGGTCCGCGACATTGGTACAAGCTGAACCGTAAGGGATGGATGCTTTGCTCTGAAATGACTAAGCCGGGAACACAGAAAGAGCGTGCTGAAGCCGTCCGGAGCGGCAATCCTCACGGTGCCCGAAAGCTCGACGTCGGATCGAGAAAGATCGCCCTGTGCGCGCAATAGCTGGGCTTCGACCTCTTCAGCGGTCTTGTACAATCGATCGCCGGCTGCGGTCAGCACGCTTCCCGTAGTCTGACGGTCGAATAGCCGAACGCGAAGTGATTTCTCAAGCGCGTTGATCCTGCGGCCGACCGTGGCGTTATCGACTCCCAACTGCAACGCTGCGGCTGAGAACTGGCCAGCGCGAGCGACGCTTAAGAAGACGCGTATGTTGTCCCAGTCCATTTGCAACCAACGTTCGATCCGTCAGCCTGATCATCGCAGGCAACATCATCGAATGCCAGAGCGATCGATATTTGCTTCACGAGGACTCGCGGATCCCGCAGACGGGCAGGAAACATTCTATCCGCGCAACACTCCACCGGAATTGTCCAAATCGTCCGTTTTGCCCGGAGATCACGCTTTGAGAGAAACACATAAGCGCCCCAAGGGTGTTTCGCCGCGCTGCAGCAGCAGACCGGCATGTGATTTGCTCCTTGATAGGATGATATATGTAGTGTACTATATGCTTCAGTACCTCTTGGGCGTGATGTGGTTATCGCCTCGAGAACTAGCGGGGGATGACGCGCTGCTGAAGAGAATGTCCGCAATTTAGCCGCTGAACCAAATAAGGGAGGGGAAGGCATGAAGCACGCAACAATATTGGGTATCGTCTCGGCCATTCTGCTGGGCACGTGTCAGTTCACGGCCGTAGCGGCTGAAAAAAAATATGGCCCCGGCGTAACGGACACTGAAATTAAGATCGGCCAGACCGTTCCCTACAGCGGTCCAGCCTCAGCATTTTCGAGTTACGGCCGCGTCATGGCGGGCTACTTTCAAATGTTGAACGAGAAGGGCGGCATCAACGGCAGGAAGGTGAATTTGATCTCACTCGACAATGCATTCAGCCCTCCGAAAGCAGTTGAACAGGCGCGGAAGCTCGTGGAAGACGACGGAGTCCTTGCTGATGTTGGAACTGTAGGAACCGTCCCGAACATTGCCATTCAAAAGTATCTCAATCAGAACAAGGTCCCTCACGTATTTGCCTCAGCAGGGGGACGGCGCTTCAACGATCCTCAGAATTTCCCCTGGACTGTCCCATTCTATCCCGCCTTCGAGATGGAAGGCGCCACATTCGGCAACTACATTCTCAAGAACATGCCCAATGCAAAAATCGCCGTTCTCTACCAGAACGACGACTATGGAAAGGACTATCTGACCGGCCTCAAAAAAGCATTGGGAGACAACGCCAAAGCCCAGATCGTCGCAGAAGCGAACTACGAACTGACTTCCCCCACGATCGATTCTCAGGTTATCCAATTGAAGACTTCCGGCGCCGATACGCTGATCCACTTCACGACTCCAAAATTCGCAGCCCAGGCGCTCAAGAAAGTCCATGAGTTGAATTGGACCCCGACGCAGTTTCTTGCCAGCCCGATCAACTCGGTGCAGACAGTGCTCACACCGGCGGGACTTGAAAACGTACAGGGCGTCCTGACGACGCAATTCACGAAACAAGCCGGCGATCCGGCGTGGGCGCAAGATCCGGAGGTTATCGAATTCCTCGCATTCATGAAGAAATGGGTGCCGAACGACAGTCCGAACGATTTCATTGCCTTGTCCGGCTACATCAATGCCCAGGCGATCGCGATCGCTCTCAAGCGATGTGGCGACGACCTCACCAGAGACAATCTCCTGAATCAGGCGACGAGTTTCAAAAAGGATCGCGTTGCAATGCTTCTTCCAGGGGTGGAATTGAATAATTCCAAGGAAAACTACGCGCCCTATGGTTCGTTACGCATGGCAAAATTCGAAAATGCGTCGTGGAAGCTGCTCGATTAGGCGATCACGCGGCTCCGCCGCAGCTCGCCGATCGTTTCGGCTGACAAGCCCATTTCGCCCAGGACATCGTCGGTGTGCTGCCCAAGCATCGGCGGTGGCAACCCCGACTCACGCGACGCGCCGTCTATCAGAACCGGATGACCCACACCCTTCAGCCGGCCTGCGGTTTGGTGCTCGTATTCGACAATGATGTCACTTGCCCCTGTGTGCGGGTGGTCAAGCAACTGAGCGATCGAGTTGATGGGCGCGCAGGGCACGCCGATGGCTGTAAGCGCGTCGTTCCAGTGCGTGGCCGAATGCTGCGCAAGTGCGGCTTGGACATGATCGAGGGTCTCTTTGCGGTGCGCAACGCGATCCGCATTCGTCCTGAACCGGCGATCATCGACGATAGCGTCCAATCCCGCTACGGAACAAAACTTCCGCCACAGATTATCATTGGCGACTCCGATCATGATCGGGCCATCGGCAGCCTCGAAGGCCTGATAGGGGCAAAGCGACTCGTGACTTGAACCACATTTCGGCGGTTGAACGCCGCGCTCCCAATAGGTCTGAAGATTGTAGCCCAGCAGGCCAAGCGCGGTTTCGAAAAGCGAAACCTGGATCGCGCCTCCCTTCCCAGTCTTTTCTCGCGCATACAGCAACGCCAGAATGCCGCTGAACGCGTGCACGCCGGTCATCTGGTCGATCGGCGATATCGGACTGCGGATATAGCCGCCATCCTCGTCGCCGGTCATTGACATGATTCCGCAAAATGCCTGCAATATCACGTCGTAGCCAGGCGAGTTCTTTAGCGGCCCGGAGCGGCCGAACCCGGAAATGCTGCAGTGGATCAGTCGCTCGTTCAAGGAGCGAAGCGTTGCAGCATCGATCCCCAGTCGCTCAGCGACTCCAGTCCCAAAACTTTCAATCGCGACGTCGGCGGAGCTTGCCAGCGCATGCACAATCTCACGTCCCTTTTCCGTTTTCATGTCGACGGCGATGCTTCGCTTGTTTCGGTTGGCACTGAGAAAGACAGTGCCAAGGCCCGGCGCCGGAAACGGCGGCCAGCCGCGCGTTTCATCACCCTGGCCGACGGTCTCTACCTTGATGATGTCGGCACCGAGATCGCCGAGATATTGGGCGCATAAGGGACCCGCCAGGACTTTTGACAGGTCGAGGACACGTATGCCAGTCAGAGGTTTTGACACTGCTTTTCTCTCGATTGGAGTTACGTAAGCCGCGTTGCAGGATGTTTCGAAGACGGCGCCAATCAAGTACCGGGCTCGGCGGAGGAAAAGGCGCCGCCCAGATAAGCGGGGAAACCACAATTCTTGACCAGCAGATAGTCCGCCGCGCGGCGCTGATCCTCCGACAGCCGCGTCCGCCATTTGTCCGCGACGGCATAGGCCCGCGCGAGACGTTCACGCAGCGCGCGTTTGCCATCGGTGACAGGTTCCGCCTCCAGCCAAAACGCTGCCTGTGCAATGACGCCGTCGAATGCCGGTGCCGGGCGCGCGGGTCCACGAAAGCCGGCCCGGGCGAAGGCATCTGCAAGAACGGCGTCCGCGCTCCCGTCGAGCTTCAACGTCTTGGAAACGGCGGCCACGGCTTGTTCAACGGGTGCAGGAATGCTCCCCGCCTTGCGAAGCCGGTCGTGATCGAGCCTGCCAAGGAACAGCGTCCTGATCATGTTACGCGCCTCACGCCGTTGAATGAGTTTTGAGAAAATCTGCATCTCAGTGCGGATCGCCTCATCGAAAGGCTGCGACAGTCCCTGGCTGACGCAATCGAGAATAGCGAGCGGCGCCGGATAGTGCCCGAGGGTTTCTGCAAGAACACTTTCGCGTTTCCGCTCGATGATTGCAGCCACACGATCGACATCCGCCGGCCGCCATCCTGGGCGATCCCAGGGTTGCGACGCGGACGCATTGGACAACACCCATCGTTCCGCCGCCGCCACCTCTTCACCCCCAGGAACCAGCTGATCGACAACGCCGGCTGCGATAGCGGCCTGCCCGGACAGTCGTGCACCTTCCAACAGCACAGGAAGGGCCTTTTCAATACCCGTCAGGCGAGGAAGCCGCTGGGTTCCGCCCGCTCCCGGCAACAGTCCCACCAGCGATTCCGGTAAGCCGAACGCCGCCTTTGGGTCATCGACCATAACTCGATGATGGGAAGCCAGCGCGAGCTCCCCGCCCCCTCCAAGCGCCAGGCCCGCAATCGCAGCAGCAACCGGCTTGCCCGCCGTCTCGATTCTGCGTAGCGCCTGGCTGAGAGGAAAGAAGTGATCGAACGCTACGCGGTCACGCGTTTCGGCCGGCGCGGCCATGATCATGTCGTAGGCCTGTCCAACCACACCCTTCACGTCGCTTTCGTGCAGCCACTCGCTGAAAATGCGGAGTTCGGCGATGGCCGCGTTGGAGAACACGTTCATGGGCCGGCCTGGCATGTCGAAAACGAGGTGCAGAACACCGTTTTCAGCCCGTTCGGCCCTGAATTCCTTCAAGTTTCCCAGCACCGTCATGGCATTCCTCCGCGAGAAACGCAGGCAATATAGCATACTGTATATCTGCGTACTAGTTGAACCGAGCGTTTTTGCAAACCGCAGAAAGGATGGTTGTTACCGTCGTTGCATGCCATTAGCCAAGCACTTTTCGAGGTTCTGGCGTAGGGCACCGCCGACCTCGACGCCCGGAAAAGAGCCATCGGCTCCAGTTTGCCCTTTACCGGCGCTAAGCATATGGTACACTACCTAACTAAATTGATCCGGATGTACGAGCAATGATAGAGCGAACCATTTTTCGCGAAGAACACAACATTTTCCGGGAGTCGGTCCGGCGCTTCGTGGATCGCGAAATCGTGCCATTTCATGCCCAGTGGGAGAAGGACGGCATTGTGCCACGGGAACTGTGGCTCAAGGCAGGCGCAGAAGGCCTTCTCTGCTGTACCGTACCGGAGCAGTACGGGGGAATGGGCCTCGACTACCTCTTCGACGTTGTCGTCTTCGAAGAATTGTGGCGTTCCGGCGCAAGCGGCCCGGGATTTCTAATCCACACAGACCTCGTCGCAACCTATCTCCTTTCCTTTGGAACCGAAGACCAAAAGCGCGAATGGTTACCGAAGATGGTGTCGGGCGAAGCCATCGGCTCGCTCGGCATGACGGAGCCTCATGCAGGCAGCGATCTCAAGGCGATCCGGACCCGGGCCGTTCGCGATGGCAACGATTTCGTTATCAACGGCCAGAAAGTTTTTATCTCGAATGGTCAACTCTGCGATTTCGTCGTTCTTGCGACCAAAACCGACGGCAGCGCGGGTGCCAAAGGTGTGACGCTTTTCATCGTCGAGAGCAGCCGGCCGGGGTTTCAGCGCGGGAGAAATCTCGAAAAGATCGGGATGAAAGCGCAGGATACATCTGAGCTGTTCTTCGAGAATATACGTATCCCCTCTACTAATATGCTTGGCCAGGAGGGCAAGGGCTTCTCGTTGATGATGACGAAGCTTGCGCAAGAACGGCTTGCCCAGGCAATCCGCTCAGCAACCGTCACCGAAACCGTCCTTGATTGGACTGTTGAGTATACCGCGGACCGAAGCGTGTTCGGTCAAAAACTAGCAAACTTTCAGAATACGCAATTCAAGCTTGCCGATTTGAAAACCAAGGCAGCAGTCGCCCGTGTCTTTACCGATAAATGCATTTCGCTCTTCATGGAGGGAAAGCTGGATCCGGTAGACGCCGCGATGGCCAAGATGTTTACCTCCGAACTTCTGTTTACCTCCGAACTTCATTGCGAAGCCGTCGATGAATGCCTGCAACTTTTCGGAGGGTGGGGATATATGTGTGAATATCCGATCGCCCGCGCCTATATCGACGCCAGGATTGTCAAGATCGCGGGCGGATCGATTGAAATCATGAAAACGATCATTGCTCGCCAGATGTTCGCGCAACGTGGTTTCGCGTTGACCAAGAGCGGTTGATCTCGACTGGTCGGCCGGGCGCCAGTTTGCCTCGCCAAACAAGACAGGCGGCCAATGCGTCGCAAAACAAGGGAGTGAGACTTTGAGAGGCTTATCAGGCAAGGTAGCTATCGTTACCGGTGGCGGCCAAGGCATCGGGCGTGCCATCACCCTTCGGCTCGCGGAGGAAGGCTGCAAAGTCGCGATTTTCGATATTAATCCCGACGCAGGGCTAGAGACGGCGAAGCTCTCGCCGAGATCCGCTATTGCGACCTACCCTGTTGACGTCGGCGATCGAGCGTCGGTGGATCGTGCGGTCGCGCAGGTCGAGGTCGAAGTCGGGCCGATCTGGATTCTGGTCAACAACGCCGGGTGGGATCGGCCCATGCCATTCCTGAAGACCGATAAGGACCTCTGGGACAAGATTATCCGCATCAATCTCTATGGTCCCCTCAACACCCACCACGCCATCGCGCCGCTAATGGTAGAACGCGGTGGCGGCCGCATCATCAACATTGCGTCCGATGCTGCCCGCGTGGGCACCAGCGACGAGGCCGTCTATTCGGCCTGCAAGGGTGGACTCATTTCCTTCACTAAATCAATCGCCCGCGAACTCGCGCGGAAGAATGTGCTGC
>WNGO01001250.1_pt1 | contig 29144 bp, 29 predicted proteins | sample 5400511 | NCBI WGS metagenome assembly WNGO01 (sample SAMN13153380, study PRJNA577476) | soil metagenome | isolation source: 20 cm soil or saprolite under Garry oak tree replicate 2 | place: USA:California | collected 2016-06-15 | reverse complement strand
CATTCAAAGGCAGAACGAGATCAGCTTGTTAGCCATGAAGTTGTGGAGATTGAATTCGGCAACACCTGTGTTATTGAGACGGCGAAGGTTTGGGCGTGGCACGAGGCGCTCCCAGGTGACCGAGACATGCTTGACGACATTGACGCCGCGCGCAAGCGAATTCCCATGGAGAGCGTTGAGGCTGTGCTTCTCTCGTATATGCTTTGGACGATCTTGTGGAATGTGAACGCCCCGTCTGCGCACCTATTGGAGGACTTCTTCGAATTCGGACTACGTCATCCCCAATACTTGCAGTACAGGAGTAAACCAGTGTGGCTCGGACACGAGGTCCAGCTAGCTGAATCGCTCGAAAGGCGGTACCCAGACGAAGTCGTCCAGGCACTACATGCGGTCTGGATGGAGCATCAACCAACCGATGCAATATTCAAGGCCGGGTTAGGATTCTTTATACCGAAGTCGTCTTCCACACAGCAGCGATTCGGTGCGGCGTTCGCGAGCGCTGCTTCCAACGCAAGAAAGCGGCTTTGATTCTGACAGGTAGTGACTCGTCCGGCCGGAATATTGCTTCCCGGATCTTATGTGCTTCCAAAAAACCAATGGCCAGCCGCCGGTGATTCAATAAAAAAGGAATTTATGGACAACTTCGGCTACAAAAATAGAAGATTCTTGAGTAATCCCGAAAACGCCGAAGCTTTGGCCTTCGTTCAGGATTACAACTTCAACAAAATTCCCCACACGCGAGAAAACGACCTAAAATTTCAGAAGTGTCGGGACATCGTAAACAAAGGACTAGGACTGAAGCAATAGCGCGCGATGTGAAGCCCACAGCCTGTAATCCACGCAAACGGTGGAGGTACTATAATTGTCTTGTTTGATTGGCGAAAAGAAAAGCCAAAACCAGTAACAACGGAAATTCGAGATACGCTTTTCGGCGACATGCCGTTTTCCCAGTGGACTTCATTCTCGACGCAACCGACTTCTGAACCATGGGCTTCATTTGAACGAGCCCGACACTTCATCGAATCTGGCGACACACAAAGTGCGACGGCAGCTCTGCAAGGGATTCTGGAAATTCCGGGACTCGAATCGCGCCACTACCTCCAGGCGTACCACTTCCTTGCGGAGTTGGGAGTGACTCCAATTCGCGAGTTAGCGAAGAATGTCCTCGGTGTTGTGGTTGAAATTGGAATGAAGGTCGGTCCCGACCTCGTTGCGGGATACGCCGACCATCATGCGCGATACTACAACAACAGCGGTGCGGGGGTCGTTTGGGAGAGACCGGACGGCACGCTCGACACCACTATCGACGAGTTGCTTCGAGTTGGCAGCGCAGTGGCACAAGTAATCGGCCCTTGGAAAGAAACTAGGCCACCTGCTCCAACCATCGGGCGTGCCAGACTCAATCTTCTCACTCCCAGCGGCCTTCATTTCGGTGAGGGTCCCCTTGATACTCTCGCAAAGGACAAGTTGGGCGGTCCGGTTGTAATTGATTCGGCCTTCCGGCTCATGCAAGAGCTGATTAAGTTCTCCAAGAAATGAAGGCCAACTCCCGAAGAACGCCGTTGCAATGCTGGCGAGAAGACTTCCCATTACCGATCTGGCTCCACTGCCGATCGGATTGATTCTGGGTTGCCGACACGTCCAGAATCCTCGCAGCCCTCTGCAAGGCGCTGCGCAGGCTATAATTGTGCACACGGATGGCTCTCACCTCTGGCTTTTGTTCGACCTCCGCCGGTGATAATGCGGTTGCGGTGGGCGCGTCGCTCTGCGGCTCATCGCCACCGGTAGAGACCGCCCGCACGTTAAAAGACCGCCATGAATAGCAGAAAGATCGTTATCCGCGCAGTGCAGGTTCTCATTGGCCTGCCCATCGTGTTGGTCTTGATCGTCTACGGGTCTTTCTACGCCGTTTTCTACTTCCCGAATCGGAGCAGCGCCATCACCAGTACCATCGTTTCCTCCGGCCAGAAGCGGGAGTACCTGCTGTACGTCCCAAAGAGCTACGACCGTGCAAAGCCGACATCGCTTGTCATTAATCTGCACACCGCGATGTCGTGGCCGACCTCTTCAATGAACATCAGCCAATGGAACCTGGTGGCCGACGAGCAGGGGTTCATAGTCGTTTATCCCGCGGGCACCGGTTACGGTCCCAAGTCATGGGCAATGACAGGAAGCGAAACGCCATCGCGCATGCCCGATGTCATTTTCATCTCGGAGTTGCTCGACAAGCTGGAGGCGTCCTACAACATCGACAAGACGCGGATCTACGCAAATGGGATGTCTAACGGCGGAAGCATGGCGTTCGTGCTGTCTTGCACGCTGTCCGATCGGATCGCGGCGGTGGGGATGGTTTCGGCTGGACTATACCCGGAGTGGAACTGGTGCACAGACCATCGACCGGTGCCGGTGATTGCGTTTCATGGAACCGCCGATCCTGTCTGTCCGTACAACGGCGGCCGGTCAAAGCTTGGCGACGACACATTTCCGAGCGTTCCGAGCTTTATGGCGAATTGGTCTCGGCGAAACCGGTGCGGACCGAATCCCATCGAATCTCCGGTCGCTGCGGATGTCACGCGCCTCCAATACACGGACTGCGCTGACGATGCAGGCGTGGTGCTCTACACAGTCAAGGGAGGAGGCCATCAGTGGCCCAACGGCAAGCCGATAGTGGCGAAATGGCTGGTCGGGCCGTATAGCCGCAGTATCGACGCGACGGGGCAGATGTGGGCGTTCTTTCGTGAGCATCGACTTCCAAAGAAGTAATCTCGGCGAGGCATCGAGCGGCGAGTGAATCACAGCGCGGAAAAATCTGCTCTTATGCACCGTTGGTTCGCCACCCAGACCAAAGAAAGCGGCTTTGATTCTGACAGGTAGTGACTCGTCCGGCCGGAATATTGCTTCCCGGATCTTAGACGACACCCTCGCCCCCATCGCGATGAGAAGGACATCGAACCCTCTTCGAATCCCACGGACTGGCTTGAGGCCAATTGAAGCGGCCGCCACCAGAGATTTTCCCATATTGCGGAGACCACGGGCGGAAGATGACGGCGGCCTACTGCAAGACAAACCATGCTCTAATGTCGGAACGTCGGCGGGCAAACCTCAGCCCGAACCTATTCCACTTAACATGTAGTTAACAGCTCCCCGGCCATCCCCAAACACCTTTTTCTTGTCCCCCTGATGTCCCCCAGCACAACGGCCCCAGGGAAGCAGCGATTAGGTTTCAAAGCGCGGCGTGGAATCGGTTGCAAATTGCCACATTCTTCTGCCTGCTGGATACTGTCGGCGTGAGATCTGCCTCACTCATTAAGGCGTGGTTTGCAAACGTATGGAAATTGGTTAGCAAGCTGTATCGTAGAGAACTTCGAATGGAACAAAAAGTCTACAGACTCGGGCACCATCTCGTCGCGTTCCTGGACGTGCTCGGACAGCGCGATAAGTTCAGAGGACTCAAAAGGCCCGCAAACGCGAAAGAGGAAGGCGAAGTCAAGGAGGTGTTGCGGCAAACAGCTGGTTTCGTCGTTGAGCTACGCACTGTGTTTCAGACCCAATTCGAAGTCTTCGAAGCAGGTGCGCAAAGTATGCAGCGACACACGAACGAAGCGGTGCGGCCGAGTTTCATCGGCTTCTCCGATTCATTCGTTACGTCAGTTCCCTTGCGGGAAGAGGGCCACGAGTTGGTCCCGGTCGTGACGGTGTTTTCGGCCTTATCGGCGGCCTGCGTAGTCATGCTAACCGCACTCGCCAACAAGCATCCTTTGCGAGGAGGGATTGATGTAGGCCTCGCAGCAGAGATCGGTCCTGGCGAAATCTACGGAACCGCGCTGGAGCGTGCTTATCTTCTGGAAGACAGGGTGGCGAAATATCCGCGACTCGTTATAGGGGATGAGCTGTGGAGATATTTGAACGTGGCCCTTGCAAACTTCGAGCGCCAAACGACTCCGGTATCAAAGGCAATCACCGCCATTGTGAAAAAGACTATCCAGATGATTGCGACCGATGCTGATGGGCAGAGAATCCTGGATTATTTAGGTGCTGTCGTGGTTGAAAATGCCGCGCCTGACCACGGGAAACTTATGATTCAACCTGCCTACAATTTTGTTCTCGCGGAGCAGAAGCGAATGCTCGCGAAAGGCGATCCTGAATTGATCGGGCGATATGTCCTGCTTCGGAGCTACTTCGAGTCGCGGCTGACTCCGTGGGGCGTGGAAGTGGAAAGAGACTAAGGGGCCAACTTCGCCCTCTAAAACCCCAAAAGTCCACGACGCATTTTCGCTAACCATTCGCCTCTTTCGCCTATCATTGAGGAAACCTATCCCCGAGTGCAGGGCGTTCATGAAAACAAAATCCGAGACTTTGTTTGAAGGGTTTCTCACTGCCAACAATCTGCCGTTCGAGAAGATTCAGGAGCAAACTACGCGCACGCCGGATTACCGCATCTCTGTAGGCGGCGGCGAAATCATCTTTGAGTTAAAGGAATTGGCAGCGGACGAGAATTTCGGCGTGGTCAAAGACCCCGCCTATCCTCACATCAAGAGCAACTCGCGCACATTGGGCGATCATGTTCGGCGCAGGATCGAAAGCTCAAAGAAGCAAATCCAATTCGGGGCCAAACAGAAAATTCCCTCGGTTCTCTTGATCTACAACAACATCGATCCGGTCTTTCAGTCGTTCGGCACCGAGCCCATGGACTTCGCGGCTGCTATGTACGGTGCGTACACGATCCTCGTAAACAGAGAGACCAAGGCCGCATCGGATTGGTTCAACGGCAAAGACCAGATGCTCCAGGAAACGAAAAACACGTCGTTCAGCGCCGTCGGCCATCTATGCGACCGGGGTGGAAAGACGACGGTCACGCTTTACGAGAACGTCTTCGCCAAGGTCAAAGTTCCTTACGACCAGTTGCCCCCTTGCTTTGATGTGCCGCGCATCGAGGTCTCAAGGGACCCCCTGATCGTGCCTTAGACGTGTTCCGGCGTAAAGACGTGTGAGGTGGTGCCGACTCTCTGCATTATGTTTTGGCCCTTTTCCCCGCCGAGCAGCTTGGAGTGGTGTTGTGAGCCCTTTGGAGAAGCAGTTTTCACAAAGCGAACTTGAGGCTATCGCAGCTGCTTTGGGCGACACTTCAGAGGGTTTAACCGGCTCAGAGATCGGCCACATACTGGCAACCCTGAAGATGGCCGACCCGAATCCAGACATGACCAAGTGGAAGCGTCTGCACAACGCTTTCGTCGAGCGTCAGAATTATAGCCAGAACCGCCGCGCAATTCTTGAATTCATCCGCCAGGCTATGAAACCGGAGAGGTATGCCAAATGCCAGGAGCGCTTCGAGCCGATGCGAGCTAATGTCAATCGCGCCCTTGCCTTTTCTGGTTTAGCCGTCGATGCCGCAGGTCAAATCTACGCCGTGGATCGCGCGCAGACACTCTCAGAAGCGCAACGCCGCGCAAACGAACTGAGAGCCGACTTAACAACGCGTGGAGTCCATCCCGATGTATTGCGCTTTTGCCGCGCAGAACTGGTTGCCGACAACTATTTTCACGCGGTACTTGAAGCAACAAAAAGCATAGCTGACAAGCTTCGTGTGAAGTCTGGTTTGAGCGAGGACGGCGCGAAATTGGTTGACGCTTCGCCAAAACTCCAGCGGTCCGTGAAATCAATAACATACCTGCTGCCCTCCCATCGCCCTTCTGTTATAAATCCAGACCATGATTCGCTTCGTCGCGCTCTGCTTCGGGATGCTGGTCCGCTTCTTTCGTGGGCGGCCAAGTCTCCTTCTTGAGAATCTCGCTTTGCGTCAACAACTTGTCGCGCTGAAGCGTCGACATCCTCGCCCTAGTCTTGGCCTCTTCGATAAGCTCTTCTGGGTAATCGCTCGGTGGATTTGGTCGGCTTGGAAACATTCTCTCATCCTGGTCACGCCGGAAACCGTCGTCCGTTGGCACCGGACTGGTTTTCGAATCTACTGGCGGCTGGTCTCCAGAGTCCGGAGGCCGGTCGGAAGAAGACCGACACCGAAGGAGGTTCGGGAATTGATCTTTCGTATGGTCGCTGAGAACCCAACCTGGGGAGCGCCGCGGATCCATGGGGAACTCCGCATGCTCGGTTTTGAACTTTCCGAGAGAACTATCTCTCGTTGGATGAAGCGAGCACCGAGAGATCCTGACCGGGCCAAGCGCTGGCTGGCGTTCCTTCGAAACCATCGGGAAGCGATTGCGGCCATGGATTTCTTCACCGCGCCAACGATTACGTTCGGCGTGCTCTACTGCTTCTTCGTCATCAGTCATGATCGTCGGCGCATCCTGCACGTTAACGTTACGAAGCATCCGACGAGCGGCTGGATCATCCAGCAGTTGCGCGAGGCGTTTCCATTTGAAGCCCCCCAGAAATACTTGATCTTTGATCGCGATCAGAAGTTCGGGTTCGAGGTGATCGCAGCGGTGAAAGCCACAAGAATCATTCCCAAGCAAACGTCATTCCGAAGTCCCTGGCAGAATGGCGTCGCGGAGCGGTGGGTGGGAAGCTGTAGACGAGACCTCCTGGACCACATTGTTGCGCTGAATGAACGCCATCTGAAGCGATTGCTCTCCGAGTACGTTCGTTACCATCATGAGGACCGTACGCATCTCGGACTTGAGAAGGGGACACCTGAGGGCAGAATTCGTTCCGAAGCTTCGGCTCGAGTCCTTTCACAGGACCGCAGCGGTCGCAGAGTTAATGGCGGGCTTCTTAGCCCTCTCCAGCCATGAATTCTGGCCGGATGACTTAACATTGTTTGACAGCCGACGTGTTCGCCGAGACCGCCTGTTACATTCCGCACAGGTGACGGACAGCTATCTCTTGGCGCTGGCTGGAGCCCATGGCGGGAAACTGGCCACGTTCGTCCAGGACCTCGTCACTACATGCGGTGCTCAACGGACCGCAATATCTGCAGTTGATCGCGTAAGCCCAGCTTGAGAAGTTTCATCGAGGGCGCTCCTTTCGCAGCTCTTTTTGAGTTAGATTACCACGCGATTACCGAGAATTCCGTCCGTATGTCAACCAGCATCCTTATGGCACGCTAACCGCAGATCTCGTCGATCACAATGGGTTTCGGAAAAGTAGTACAACTTGCCGATATTGTTGTGGCATTATGTACTTATGCCAAGGAGGGTGCGAAAATGCCCACAGCGACGGCCAAGAGGTTGAACGAGTATCTGCAGGACTGGCTCGGCACGCGAGCCGAGTCCGAACAGACGATTGTGCGTTTGGTCGAAGCAGGTCTCCCGACCAAGGTCATCAACCATCTTCTCGACAAGGGCCTTAGTCGCGTCGAAGTGTTCGACATTATCATTCCCCTGCGCACTTGGAAGCACCGCAAGAGCCGCCATCAGCCGCTTTCGAAGGAAGAATCTGAAAGAGCAGTTCGCGCAGCGCGAGTTCTTGCCCGCGCGCAGGCAGTTATGGGAGACCAGGAATCGGCCCTTGAGTGGCTCCGGGCGCCAAAGGGACGCTTCGAAGGTCGCGCTCCACTCGAGATGCTTCGCACCGAAACCGGCGGGCGCCTCGTCGATCAAATGCTGATTCAAATCGACGAAGGCATGATCGCCTGATGATTCTGTGGCGGATTAGCAACCATACCACTCTCGACGGACGAGGAGGACTCTACGCCTCCGGCCGATGGCACACAGAAGGCAGGCCGATCGTTTATTTGTCCGAAAACCCCGCGGGCGCGCTGGTCGAAGTGCTTGTGCACCTGGAACTCGATCCAGCACACTTTCCCAGGTCGTATCGCCTGCTTAAGGCTGAAGCTCCCGAAGATTTGTCCGTAAGAACAGTCGCGGGAGCCGAACTACCCCGAAATTGGATCTCTGACCAGATCGCTACGCGCACTGTTGGAGACGAGTGGTTGGCCTCCAAGAGCGCTGTGCTACTGCGAGTCCCGTCGGTCATCGTGCCAGAAACATTTAACGTGTTGTTGAATCCGGAGCACGCCGAGGCCGGGCGCATTCAGGTGCTTTGGCACGAAGAATATCCGTGGGATGCACGACTTCTCAGGAGGTGATCACGTGTGAGACCGCAGATCCGCGGTTTCCGTCCACTTTCCGTCCAATTTAAGGAGGAAATTAAGTGGCGCGTTGGCTCGTAAACGAAACCGGCAGCGGCATTTACAGATTTTGGTCATTCTACCTACGAACCAGAAGGTCGCGAATCAACACAGCCTCATCCTAGCACTGGTATAGGGACGCCGTACCTTTCGCTGTTCCCTTCTCGTCGACTGAGAATCTGCTTCTCGATAGCCCCGCTTACGCCAGCGCGAGGTCCACCGGATCTTACGGTAAGGGCTGCCAAACATAAGCCAGAACTCTGCCGTGGACCAAGGCCATCTTAGCCGAAGTGATCGCCTTTACCAGCGAAAGCGAAGGTAGAATCACCGCCGACCAGATGCGTGCCCTGATCCAGCGCGTCGACGGTACCAAGTCGAAGCGGAGGATGGAACTCTTAGGCCATGCTTGACGACCAAGAAACCCGAAGGAGATCTCCTGCAGTCCCAGCCTCCCTGCGCCTGCGACCAACAATTTGAACAATTTGAGAGAATCTGGCGCGTCTAGGTTATCCTTGGAAGAAGGAGAGCTCTCCATGATCTCGCTTCTCCGCCAACGCCAGGCGGAAGTCGGAGCGCTCTGCCGCCGCTATCATGTGCGGCGTTTGGAGCTATTCGGTTCCGCCGCAATCGGCCAGGATCGACCCGACGAAAGCGACCTAGATTTCCTGGTTGAGTTTGATTCGCTTCCTGCGGGCAGTTACGCTGACGCCTACTTCGGCCTTCTGGAAGCACTGGAAGCACTTTCAGGCCGGGCAGTGGATCTCGTTGTTTACTCCGCGATCAAAAACCCTTATTTCCGACAGTCGGTCGAGCGGACCAAGACTCTGGTCTATGCGCCTTGAAGCGAAGAAGTATCTCTACGACGTTCAGCAGGCGGCATCGTGGATTGCCGATTTCACGGCCGGCAAGCGGTTTGAAGATTATCGCAGCAGTGCCATGTTGCGCTCGGCAGTCGAGCGGCAGTTTGAGATTATCGGCGAGGCGCGGCACAACTCGCCAAGGTTGACGAAACAATAGTGAAGCGCATCGGCGAGCACCGCCGAATTATTGCGTTTCGAAACATTCTCATCCATGGCTATGCTGACGTGGACGCCCGTCTCGTCTGGGATATCGTCCAAGGCAAACTTCCCGTGCTTCACCGCGAGGTTGAAGCTCTCTTAAGCGAGACGTGAGGAGAGCGATGTTGTACCCGGTCCCTCGCCAAGCGCCTATCGGTATCGAGACTGCCTGAAGGGACAGTCAGTGAGTGTGGGAGTTCTTGCCGGAATTCTTATCTTCGTGCTGCCAGGTGTTCGGTGAGCCACGCAATCATTTGAGGGCGGAAATCCGGGCCGCCACTGGGTAGCAGACTTTTGAATTCTCGTAGGCCCTTTTATTCCTTTATTCTTTCACGCGGAAGACTGCTGCGTGGATGCACGACTGAATCGTCCGCAGGCGCATAGTGCAGCCGGATCTACCGTCCGCTTCAAACGATAATGCAGATCTTCCTTACTCCCCCAACGTTCTTGCGATTGCCGGGATTGCCTAACCGACTGGTTTTTGCAATTATTTGCCGAATGAGATTCCGGACTTCTGGAGATACGGTTGGGCGGGCCTTCGCGGTGCCGACTCTACCGCTTCCAATAGAGTCGAAAACCTTTGCGATGCCAGGCGATAACAGTCTCGTGTTTGATGATGAGCGATGCCGACCGCCAATCGTTCAAATCGTTCCACAACTGCGAGATTCAACTCCACAGGACGCGGTCAGCCGAACTGAGGGACAATCGATGGCCAGCGCACAGACTCTCGGGAAATCAACGAAGGACTGGTGGCCGATTTCGACGCGGGCGGAAACGTGGTCGGGCTCGACAACACGCTTCCGAGAGGTTGGGCCTAAGACGCTCGAAGCCGAGTCGCTGCCAGCGGTCAAAATGAGAATCGCGTAGGACCAGAATCAGCGGGTGCGCGGAAGTAGAGGATCTTCTTTTGGTCCCTGCGCGGCACCTGACCGAAAGCCGACCCTCGGAGGAGAGACATGGTCAAAAAGCAGGCAATGAAGAGCCTCCCCAAAAACGAGGGGGATATTCTCAACCGACTTTCCGCCGGGCTCTCAGAGCAAGAAATCCGGCGCGTGCTGGCGGGGGCATTGAACTCCCTGGATCATGCGGGGGTGCATCGTCTCCTCAAGCGAGTGGGGCATGAAACAGCCACTGCGCTACGCAGAGTCCTGCACGCGGACAGCTCCAAACGTCCGCCAGTCCCTGGCAAAGCCAAAGTCAAAGAAGAATGGGAGAAGGCGTGGGATGACTGGAATTCCCTGATTGCGGAGGCCAGCCACGAAGAAGGTCAATATGTGATTCAGGAGCATCACTGGGAAGAGCCGTACTTCGATCCTGGGTCCGTCACCCTTGCCTTGGAGCCGATTGCTGCCCGGATGAAGAAGGTTCTGCCACGCGTATTCGAAGAGAACATGGACCCCGATTTTAGTTTCGCCGAAGCTGTCCGGAACAGCATGGAAGAAATCGAGTCGGGCCTTCCGGATTGGATGGATCCCTTCGTCAATGAAGGCTTTGTGCTGGGCCCTGAGGCGACGGCCTGCCTTATCGACTGGGAGTGGAGAAGCGCGCGCCTGCGGAGCATGACGGCCTTTCAGTTTGTCGACCAACTCTGTCGATTGGAGGCATCAACGCAGGGCTTAGGCCTGGACGAAAAAGCTCTGGCCCGCTTTGTTGGCGGCCTCAACGCGGAAGCCAAGAAGGACATCCTCAAGGGAATCCAGGCCAAGCGTGACCAGGAGCCGTGGAAACAAGCGCTCGACCAAACACATTCCAGTTGGTTCCAGATATACAAGCGGCTGTGCCGCGGTCAAGACCGTCCGGCCTATCTGGAAGATTGCCGAGCGCGAATCGGCCAAGACTGGACGCTTGCCTTGCCTGTAGCCAAAGATCTCGAGCGCAGGAAAAAACATGCCGAGGTATTGCCGGTATGCGCCGCCGCCCTGCGTTCCTTTCTTGGCGTGCCGGAAGGAGAGAAATGGGACCTACGCGAGGAACTCCTCGTTGAGAGTGCGGGCTACCGACTGAACGGACGATTGGATGCCCGGCTCGGGGATTTGCTTGAAATCTGGGGACGGTCCTCACGTGCCCTCGGAGAAGAGGAGATTGCCACTGCTGCTCGGCTCCAGTCCGAGCTTCTCGAGAATTGGAAGAATTGGGACAAGGCCATCGCCGCCTTTCGCCGCATCCCGCAGCCGAGGTTCGCTCCACTCCGGGAACGCCTCTTCGCCCAATGGAGGGAATTCGTCGCCGAAAGAAGCGTTGCTGGCGCGGGCGAGGATGCGCCCCAAAAGTCCCACTGGGTTCAAGCCTTGGCCGATGCCGCCTGGGAAGGACATAGCCGTCGGGATTCCTTCTGCGCCTGGCTTCGGCAATGGCTCAACACCATTGAACGTGATTCTGGGGCCCTCCGCAGCTCCGAAGGTGCTTTAGCCTGCCTGTCTCTCGATCTGGAGGGAGGTACGTGGTTGTCTAGAGCTTCCCCGAAGCTGGCACGTCTTTTGGCTTACAACCGCACCAATGACCCGACCTTGCGGGCTTCGCGTAGAAAGTGGTTGAAACGTCTGGGTGTCTCCGTGTTGGTCCCCGAACTGCTTGTTTTTTGGAGACGGAACGTCCAGCGCCTTGTCCCCGATCCAGCCGCGAGCCGCGGAGACTACGAAAGTTGCGCCGATTGGGTCCAAGCCCTCCGGGAGTTGAACCCGACTTCCTTGAAACAGCTGCTTCGTGAGTGGTCGGTCTCCCACCACAGGCGCAGAAACTTGTGGCGAGCACTCGAGGCGAAGGGCCTTTCAAAGCGCGCGTTCAGTCTTGCCGATGGTACCGAAATCACGCGTAACATTGGCGATGCGACATCCCGAGTGCTATATGGGCGGGGCGTTCACCCATAGGGATGAATGAGATGAAAGTCGTCGCAGCGAGAGTACGATCAAGCCGGGTGAGGGACGGTACGGTCGTCGCCGCTCCAAATGCAAACCCAATGTTCTTCGAGGAGAGACTCCGCTCAGCTATATCATTAAAGGCGGGGTGCCTGCGCTTGTCCGCGTGAGGCAATTTCTTGATGCGCACCTGCGCGGCGCGTGACGCGAGAGACCACGCCCAAGATCACGCCGCTCCGTCAGGATGATACGCATCGGCTCATTCCTTCGCGTTACAGCGATCAGAGCGCCCTCGAACGACTTACCGAAAGCGCGGAGGAGCTGAACGATGTGTTCGAGCTGGACGCTGCCACCAACGACCGTTTGCTCGGCGAAGCGAATTTACTCCCGGGCGTCAGCGTTCACGGAGACGGCCGCTACTGAGGTTGCTTATCACAAATCGCTTGAGCTGCAGGAGGTGAACTGGCAGGAGCCGGAAACCATCACATGAGCCCGGAAATCAACATCGAAGGCACACCTGTTTATTTGGACATAGAAAGCTTACCCGAGGAAGGATTCTATTATCTAATTGGGATTCGAACCATAACGGGCGACTCTGTCGTTCAGCACAGCTTTTGGGCGAATGGGCCTTCGGAGGAAAGCCGCATTTGGTGGGAGTTCCTGTCCAAGCTGATGGAAATCGAGAATCCTGTTGTGATTCGTTACGGTAGCTTCGAAAGCGTTTTCCTAAAGCACATGGTCGAGAAATATGGTGGCCCGCCAAATGATTCTGGTGTTGCGAAAGCACTCGAATCGTCGATCAACCTTCTTTCCGTTGAGAAGTACTGAAAGCCAACTCCTACTTCTTGCGAGGCAAGAGATTCCTGAGCACGGACGCCAGTTGTTCGGCGAGACGGCCTGTTTTGGCGACAGATTCGAGCTGCCTGTAGATATCCTCCGCGTCACCCTGCTTTCGAGCACCGACACTGCATACGACGACTATGTGGTGCTGCGGATAAATTCGGTAAACGACGCGGTGGTTGCCGAACTGGTGCTTCCAATAGCCCGCCAGAGACGCGCGCAACGACAGTCCGTATCCTTCGGGGGCAACGGCTAGCTTCTTCTCCAAGACTTTCCGCAGTTGATTTCGCACACTGCCGTCGAGGGCCTTTATATCCGCTGCGGCATCCGAGGTGTATCTAAGCTCAAAGGGAGGTTTGGCACGCACCTCTTCCGATGGTGGTGCAGCGGGCGGGGGCTGTCTTCGCCCTTTGGTCATTTGCCAAAGACATCTGCTGTGGTAAGCAGCCGGCCCGCCGCAAGGTCGTCGTCAATGGTCTTTGACAAGGTGAGCAAGCGGTCAGTCAGGTCGCGGTCGGCGAGAATCTCCAGAGTGGCAAGAATTGACTCACGTTCGTTCACTAGGCAGTCCAAAAACTCTTTGTCCACCAGGTACTTCGGGGGCTGGCGGCGGTTCTCCACCAACACGACACGGTTTTTTTTCGCTGCTTTCAAGTATGTTTTCAGCTTGTCTCGAAGGTCGGTCGCCGTGACCTTCTTGACAGCGATGGAAGTGCGTACCAATGAAATCTCCTTAATGTACGATACAAGGACGCAAGTGTACGTTTCAAGATGGTGCTCTGTCAAGGGCCAAGTTGATCGCGGTGGAGCGTGGGAAGTACGACAGGGACTTTTCTGAACGCGTGCTTAGGGATTCGGGGTTGCTGATTCCCGAAGGCCGAATGAGGACGCTGCGCGTTGGAATTGCCAGTGACGAGCAGCTGATGGCCCGGACGCTTGCGATCGCCCGCGGCGAAAATAAGCCGGCCGCCGGTGATCCGAAGATTTTGGTTCACGTCCGCTGAGAGCTTCGCCAGGATCCTTATCGGACCGCAACCGTGCGTTACTTGGGATCATCGCTGAATCCGCCCCTGACCGGCCGGAACAAGTCGAATCTCTCCCGCAGGCTGAAGACCATGCAGCGGTACGGCTTCGTTCAACTCAGCCGCGGAGCACGGGGCGCGGTCATCTCGAAGGTTCCGTACCAGAAGATCTCGTTGACGCTGCCGTTGTCAAAACCGGGGCGGCAAGGGATCGAGGCCGCCGCACATGAATCGGAACCTGTGCGGTTGGCCTGGCGGTCGGCCGCAGTATGAAGGATGCGAGCTCATGCGCTCATGCGCCGCAGCACTTCTTGTATTTCTTGCCGCTGCCGCAAAGACAGGGTTCGTCCCTGCCCGTCTTCGGCGTTGCCGTCCTGATCTGGGAGGAGCCGGCCGGGTTCAGTTTGGAGTTTGGTGCAGCGTAGGTTGTGTTCTTCGCTCGGTCCTCCCGAAAGCACGCCCACCATCCCATCTGGGCCACGGTGTCATCCACCAGCCGTAGATGCGGATTGTCTGCGAGTCCGGCGAGAATCCGGTCCTTACCCATCGCCAAGTCGCGTGTGACATTGTCAAAGCGAATGCAGTCGGGGTCAACCAACCCGTCCTCGTAAGCCTTCTTGATATCGTCGAGCAGCTCTTCCGGGTAAAGATCGGAGCTATGGCAGACCAGCGCGTCCCAGACGTGTGACCACTTCCGCACCAACTTGCCACGAAACAGGGCAGCGAAGTAACTCACGATCTCATCACGGCTCTTCTGTCCGGCGACCACCAGTGTCACAAGACTGCCGAGCGCCGCACCCCGAACCCATTGGTCAGTGCTCTCATTCTCGATTAAGGACTGGATACCTGCCAACTCGCCGCCACATACCGACGCCAGTACCTGGCCGAGGTCTCCCGTGATGAAGTCGCCGCAGAGAGAGTCCAGGAGGTCGCCCGGAAGCGACGCGAAGCGCACCATAAGCGGATAGGCGCGGGTTTCGCGGAACTGGGCCAGCAAGAACATGGCGTACAAGTGGGCCATGTAGTCACCCTCAGCGTCTAATTGCGCTGCTCGGTCCACGGTTCCTTTGAGGATGCGCAGTAGCTCTGGTGTGATCTCTTCCCGGCGCGCCACGGCCGCTTCAACCGCAGCTCGTGCAAACTGTCCAGTATACCGTTCGAATTGGTGTAGGATTTCGGCTGTTTCCATTGGCATCTTCGTGCAGCCACATTCTCCCTTACATTCTCTACCTTCTCCTACGACGACGATTATAGCGGTCGCTGTGTGATCACTCCGTCGCCTGAAAGGCGACGGCTTCTCGCGGCACGCATGAGACGACATCCTCTACGTTATGCCGCGAACGCCCGATCCGGGCGCGTTCGAGTATGACTTGCGCGGTGACCACGTCACGAGGCGCCGACAACCCGCATACCGGACATTCATGCCAACGCTCGGCAAGAGTCTTGGGCACGGCCGCTCCGCATACGCACACTTGGCTGGTTCCACGCGGATCCACCTTCACCAGCTCTCGCCCGGCGCTCGCAGCCTTGTACCAGAGTTTGGCAAAGAAAGAGTTCCATCCGGCGTCGTGGACCGGGCCGGCCAATATTCCGCGCGAAAGTCCTTTGATGTTCAAGTCTTCCACCGCGATCAACCCGTAGCGTTCCACCAGCCAGCGGCTGAGATCATGATGAAAGGCGGCACGCTGGTTTCTGATTTTACGGTGCGCCTTGGCCACTAGTGTGGCGGCCTTGCGGCGGCGGTGGCTGCCGCGCTTGCGACGGGAAAGCCGGCGCTGGGCGCGGCGCAGGTGTGCCAACCCGCGCTTGAGGTGTCGGGGATTGTCGATCTCCTTGCCATTCGAAAGAGCGACAAAGCTATCCAGTCCGACATCCATGCCGATCTCCTCGGACGACTCCGGCAACGCCACACTGTCCCGCTCGACGGAAAAACACACGTACCAGTGATTCACGTCCCGCTTGATCGTAACGGTCTTGATCTCACCCTCCACAGGCCGGTGCAGTTTGACTTTGACGAGGCCAGCGCCCTGGATACGCAATTTGCCGTCTTCGAGCAATCGGCAGCCATCGCCGTAGGACGGAAAGGTGATACTGTCGTACCGCCGGAACGAACGGAAGCGCGGGAAGCCGGGCTTCTCGCCGCGCCTTACCCGAGCGAAAAACGCCTGGAAGGTCTTATCCAGCCGGCGGAGCACATCCTGGCAGCAGGAGAAGTTGGCCAGTCCGAGCAATCCTTCTTCCCGCATCGGCTTCAACTGCTTGGCCTGGTCGTAGTAGTTGATGCGGCAAACTTTCCAAGCATCGCGCCGTTCCTGAAGAGCGGCGTTGTAGAGCTCGCAAGCCTCGTGGAGCTGGTTCTCGAGGAACTGACCCTGGGCTTGGTTGGGGTACAGGCGGTATTTGTAGGCGAAGCGCATAAGCAGGAGCATACAAAGAGCATAGGTCTAAGGCAAACAAAAAGCGAATGCGCACGAATATGCAAAAGAAGGCCGCATGCCCCTATCACCTAAAGGCGACAGTCCCCTGCGGACGAATCTATGGCACCTTTGCGGATATCATCTCCAGGGCCGAGGACCTCTACGTGCCGAGTGCGCCGCCGATGAGCCCTTTGACCAAGTCTTATTTTACCTGCTGGGCATTTTTCGATGCTTGTGCGGGGCCGGCCAACGAGACCATTGGGACCACCATTTTGGAGACCGGCGCCGCTTTCGGCATGCACCCCGAGCTGTTACGCCTGATCCGGCTGATGCAGGATTCGCGAATGGGCTTCTACATCCACCGCGGCAGAGAGGGCAACGTCAGCATTCTTGAGGATCTCGTCACCAGCGCCGTTTACCGAGCCGTCGTCCCCGCCGGCTATCGCGGCGGGAAGAACGAGAACTGGTACGTCCGCTTACTTCCGCCGCCATTCCAAGAAGGCACGGAACACGTCGTCTTTACGACGCCATATATCGTGGTGCACCCGGACTTCGCCGATTGGTTGGCGTACTTCCGGCGTACGTTACCCGCCACGGCAGGTTTCGATGACTACGAACGCCACATGAAATACGGACCAACCAGGGAATACTGGAACGATTACATTTTCGAAGCCTACGTGAACCACCAGGCTGACGCGATCTATCTCGCCGGCCTTCCCGACATTCCCGAGAGCCGCCCGCATTCCAAAATATCCGAGGCCAAAGGCTGGAAGGCCCCGGCCTTCCTAAGGCAGAATTAGCTGGAGCGAGCCGGTACTATGGACGACGTGGATTCCGAGTGGCGCCGTCAGGGCGCGACCCTCAGCCACAAAACGGCGCAGGAGGAGTTCGGGCTGACATGGGAGGAGATCGTTCGAGCAATTCGCGCTGGCAAGCTGCATTGCCAACAACAATCCATGCACGGCAACCCCTGGCTTCGGCTTCTTCGGCGAGAGGTGGAAACGTTGGTTAGGGAACGGCATGGCGCCAACTACCTGAGGAACCGGCAAGCAAAAACGGAGCTTGCCCGCATTAACCGGGAGTTGAAACGACTGAAAGGCCAGATCGCTGTGTTGGAAGAACGAAAGTCAAAGCTGAGTGTTGATTTCGGTGAATAATCTTTTCTTGACTCCGGATTTGCGGTGGCAACAGGCGGTTTATCTTCAGAACCGCCGCGAAAGGGCGGCCAGCTGCTGTTAATTAACTATACGCCGAACACCATCAGCCTTTGTTTGGCGTCGCTTAGCTGCCAGGCTATCCCCTTGTCTAATTTTTCTCCACCTCGGCACGCCGTTATATGCCTCGGCACGCATCAGACTGGCTCTGTCGGTGATTGGAAATAAAGTTCAACGACGTTTCTTTGCCGCCTTGAGAGCGCGTCTTTGATCCCGCGCACCGTGAAAAATGTGCAGAATATCTGTGCCCCGGCGCGTGCTGCGATAGTAGATTAGATGCTTTCCAGCAGGGAAGCACTTCACTCCGCGAGCGATGTGGTCTGCTGGCCTGCCGGCATTTGGGTGTTCTCCGAGCAGCCAAAACCGCTCCGTGATCCTGTCAGTTATCCGGTCTGCAACCTCCAGACTCGCTCGATCAGCCCAATAGACAAAAATCTCCGCTCCCTCTCAGCATCTTCCGATATGCGGTAGCGCATTATTGGCCAGATGCCTTGCGCGCGAGGAGTTTACGGCCCCTCGCTTTAGTTCGATCTGCAAGTTTCCTTAACCCTTGGCGGCCTTCGTATTCAACAAATCTACCCGCCCCGATGGATTCGATGCTGGCACGCACACGCTGCCGAATGCCATCGAGTTGATCCTCTGTTAGATCGGCCAGGACATCCTCTGCGGTAGGCTTCGCCAGCCGCAGCACGCGGGCGTCGTCATCTTCCATGCGCCGCAACGCCTCGCGGACGACTTCGCTGGCGTTATTGTAACGTCCGCTCCTCACTTTCCTACGAACATAACTCGCAAGCTGGCTGGTAATCGAGACATTCATTTGGTCCATGGACGGTGTCTCTGCTTCTGAGAACCCTCTTCCCTGAAGTTATCCACAAAATCCAAGGATGTCAATCTTTGACATATACCCAATATACCCAGACTGGTGCCTACTCCGCGATGCCCGCCCCCCGAAGCCTTTATCCATCCTAGGGGTTGGGCAAGGAGCACTGGAAGAAAATCGACCCGTCGCAACACATTGTACGAGAGCGAAGCTCATGGGATTGATCGCCGACCTGGGGCGCGGCGCTCTGGGCCTGGACACCGTCATCTTCCTCTACTTCATCGAGAACAATTCCCTGGTTCCTTCCGCTCCTTGAGCCGCTTTCAAAGAAGTTGACAACGGACGCAGGGAGTTGGTTACCTCGGCGCTTACTTTGTTGGCACTTTTGGTCGTTCCCTATCGTTCGGGAGACCACCTGCTGGCAGAGCGTTATGAAGCTCTTCTCACGCGGAGTCGCGGTGTTCATGTTGCAGAGATTTCGCGCGATCATCTGCGCGCCGCTGCGCAGTTGAGAACCATAACGGGAGTGAAGACGCCCGACTCTCTTCAGCTTGTGGCAGCTTTGGGGACTGGCTGTGCCACCTTTCTTACGAATGATCGCGACCTCCCGACTATACCGGGCCTGCGTATCTTGCAGTTGGCTTCTTGCGGTAGGTGATCCAGATTTTTGTGGCGCAGATCACGTTGCTCTGCCTTTCAACCGCATGAACATCACAAATGCCAATTTCGCTATGAAATTTATGCGGTCAACTTTTAGAGCGGAGGTATTCGAGAGCTGATCCGACGCAGAGCTTCCCTTATCGAAAGTGCTTCAGGACCTTCAGGGAGAAGCTTCAATGCCAATTCCAGTTGCCGTTTGGCATTCTCTGCGTCTCCCTTCCGGGCATAGATAATGCCGATATTCTTCCGGAGTACGGCGAGTTGAGGGCAATCCCGACAAAGCTCGATCGCTTCCTCCATCTGTCCGAGCGCCTGGGACCAGTTATTGTCTTTGGCGGCCTGCAGCGCGAAATTGTTCAATTGCCGAACGCGATCGGTTGCCTCCTGGCGTTCTTGCAAAGCCTTGAACTTTGTCATGTACTCAGCTGCTTCCGGGCTGCCTGTTTGGGACAAGACGCGCGCGAGATTGGCGAAAGCGGAGAGATTCTCAGGATCTGCTTCCACGGCCTTTTTCCATTGCGCGATGGCTTCCGCCTTCTTGCCTTCCTGCAAGAGGTTGCGGCCCAGATAGAGCCGAGCATCGGCGTTATTGGGCTGCAGATTCACGACCCTCCGGAAAAGCTCAGTGGCGTACGGAGAAGAGTGCTCTACGACCCCCAGCAAGAAGAGCGCATTCACATAGTCTGGGGAGAGACGGACTGCCTCGCCAAGTTCTTTCCGGGCGGCCTCCTTCTCGCCCAACGCATAGAGGACGCGTCCTTTGTTATAGCGCGCTAGCGAAGAATCTGGAGTAAGCCGGATAGCTTCTGAAAATTCTGCGAGCGCGCCCTGAAGATCATAGGTGTCGCCCAAAGCGATGCCGAGGTTGACATGGGCTTCGGAGGATGCGGGGTAAAGACCAACAAGTTTCCGAAATGTCTCGACGGAATCTGCATCTCGGCCGCTTTTTCCCTGAAGCATACCTAACCCCGTCAGCGCATTCGCGTTGTTAGGCTCCAAGGCCAGGGCGTTTTGAAGCTGCCTCTCCGCTTCCGCATAGTTCGCCTGGGCCGCGAGCGTCAGGCCTAAGTTAACCAGAGCCTGGGTGTATTGCGGAGAGATTGCAATAGCCTCACGAAACGACTGTGCCGCCTCGCTATTCTTTGCTTGGCGCCCGAGCGACGTGCCGAGATTATTGAGCGCCTCAGCATATTGCGGATCGCTTTCGATAGCCGCTCGGAACTCCCGCTCGGCTTCATCGAACCGCTCACGCAGCATAAGCGAAGAACCCAATTGATTTTGAGCCTGTGCGAAATGAGGATCCAGTTCGATGGCCTGCCGCAGTTGACGTTCTTCGTCAGAATGCTCCTGGAGTTTTGACAAGGCGAGCGCCAGGTTGTAATGCAGTCTGGCGTCCTTTGGTTCCAGAAGAAGAGCTTTCCGGTAGGCGGCTGCGGCCTCGCGTGAGAAACCCTTTTCGAGAAGGTCATTTCCCTGGCTATTCAAAGAGCCCGCCTGCATTTTTTGCTTAGTTTGTTGTTCTAGGCGTTCGAAGATTTCGAACTGTTGTTTGGCCGCAGACTCTTCCTTTTTCTTGCGGAGCATCAAGCCGAGCTTATAGCGGGCCTCCGGACCATCGGGTTTCAGTTCGGTGGCCGTCCGCAGCTCACGGATGGCGTCGTCCGTTCGGCCCAACTGACCAAGAACCTCACCCAAATCGCAATGCGCTTTGTAACTCGCGGGGTTCAATTGGATGGCGCGTTCCAGCGGGGGGACCGCCTCGGGGACGCGAGCCGAATCTTTCAAAGCTTCTGCGAGCATCTCCTGGCCTTCCGAATCCTTGGGATTCCGGCCGGTATAGTCTTGCAAGTAGCGGAGCGCGTCCTCGACCGTGCTGAGATTCATCAGCGCCTTGGCTAAAGACAGCTCTGCCTGGTTGTGATGGGGGTCGATCCGCAATGTTTCCTTGTACTGTTTGGCCGCCTGAGCGTAGTCGTGGTTGTGGGCGTAAGCCGTGGCGAGGTTGAAGCGCAATTCCGCAGAATCGGGCCGGGCGGCAACAGCGTCCCCAAAGAGGGGAATCGAGTCAGCATAATCGCCCGCCTGTGCATACGATTCCGCCAGGGCTATCTTCATTTCGAGCGCGAGGTCTGGCCCGGGCGAATGACTCAAACCATCCTTGAGATAATAGATGGCGGCTTGGTATTTTTTCTGCGAGCTCAGCAAGCGGGCAAGGCCATAAGAGGCCAGGGCAAAGCGCGGATTAATCGTCAGCGTTTTCTTGAATTCGTCGCTGGCCTGCTCGAACTGCCCCAAATCTTGAAGGGCCCGCCCAAGTGCGTTGTGCGCCTTGAAAGAATCCGGCTCCGCGCCGAGGACGACGCGCAGTTCGTCAGCAGCTCGCTGTGGCGCGTGATTCTCCAGGAACGAAAGCGCAAGCTTGTAGCGGATTTCGTGCCGATCGGGGCTGCGGGCCAGTGCTGCCTGAAAGGCGGCGATCGCACAGCTAAACTGTCCTTCGCGTCCATAGAATGTGCCCAGCGATTCATAGGCTTCTGCGCTTAGCCCCTGGGACTCAACTTCGTTCCGAGGCACCTCTGCTGGTGCCTCGGGTCTCATGCGCGGCGTTTTACACGCTTCGGGAATGTCCGGGAGCCCGGTAGCGCGTCCGCCCGAGGAATCAACTCTGCCCTGAGCCGGCGTGGTTGAGGGAAGCGCCCAGCCCTGCACGAGACACAGGATCCCGAAGGAAAAACAGATAGCTACCCGTCGCCACATGGTTCAAGCCGCTCGGAGCCGCAGCGCGAGACCCGGAGCCGCTAATGATATCCCCTTCCAAACGGCGCAGAATACTGGCGCAAGGCGGATAACCGCACTTCGGGGCGAATTGTCGGACGCGGTCGTCGTCGAGCGCGATATCAATAGTAGAACTTCAGGGCCAACTGAATTTGTCTCGGTGAATAGCCAGTGGCTGTCGAATTGACAACCCCAAACAAACTGGTGGCTGTTGGCGCTCGGCCTTGGCCGCTACTTGTCGGAGTGCATGGGGCAACGTTACTGCCGTTCGCGGTCGGAGTGCAAACCAAGTTGCTGAAGTTTGCGTTGGGATTGCCCCAGATCGGAGAGTTGGTCAAGTTAAAGGCTTCCGCTCTGAACTCCAGTCGTGCTCGTTCTGTTACCGGGAAATTCCGGAAGACGGAAAAGTCTAAGTTCGCTCGTCCGTCACCCCTCAGAACATTGCGCCCGAAGTTGCCATAGGTTCCCGTGGAGGGCACTGCGAAGGCGGCAATGTTGAACCAGCACTGGAGCGCCCCCACAGCAGCTCCGTTCGGACAGGTTCCGCCGTGCGGATTGCCAACGAGATCAGCACGCTCGGCGCTACCGGACCCGACATTCGGAATAGAGTTGGAGGCCACGACATTAAAAAGTGTCCCTGAAGCGAAACTCGCTATTCCGTTGACTTGCCAGCCGCCAATGAGGGCGTCGACGGAACGGAGGCCGGACATGAATCTCCTGCCTTTGCCGAACGGGAGCTCATACACGACGTCGGCCGTAAAGATTTGCGGCAGGTCGAACCCAGCCAGGCTCTTATCGCGCTGAAGGTGGTACGGGTCTTGGACGGAGGTGCCATTGGTGCCGGTGCCAAACCACTCATCGGCGCCGATGTCGATGGTCTTCGACCACGTGTAGGAAAGAAGATACGAGAGCCCACGAGATGCCTTCTTGTCCAAAGAGACCTGCAGACCGTCGTACCAGGATTTGCCGATGCTTTCGTCGTAGTGGATCGGCACGAGGTAGGGAAAGCGGAAACGTCCTTGAGCCGCGACGAGGTCGGGCGTGCACGTCGTTGTGTAGCAGCTCACCGAGGGAACCAACAGCTTGCCGGTTGGGTCCGGCGTGGTGGCCTGGTTGCCCGTGACGCCAACGTCCAGCCTGTGACCTGACGAACCCACATAGTTCACGGTAAGCGTGGTGTTCGGACTCAAAGCTTCTTGCACCCCGAAATTCCACTGGTCCGAGTACGGATTCTTGATGTTCGGATCCACGAACCAATTGTTCGTGGTTTCAAAGGCAGTCAGACTCGGAACTGTATTGGCGCCTTGAAGCGGGTTCTCCGCAAAAACGCTCGGCGGATCGTTTGTATTGTTGAATGACAGAATGAACTGGTCGGCGCGGGGCCAAGTCCCTTGCTGGTTCTGCGCCATCTGGATAACGGCCGCCCAGTTGTCGAAGAACCTCCCATAAGCGGCGCGCAGAACGGTTCTGGGGGTCAACCGGTATGCGATGCCTACGCGCGGCTGGATATTATCGTAGGAATTGTGCCAGAAGCGGCCATCGGGAGAAACGACGACGTGCGCCGGGAGCGATCCGTCTGGCGTAGGGATGCAGGGAGGTTTGTTGCCAGTGGCGCTGCACGCGGGCGCTAAGGCCTGCAGAACGTAGTTGCCGGTATGGAGATCCCAATTGCCGATGGGCACGTTGCCATCCGCGGGACGGCCATAGACGGGGACGAAGGTCACGTCATAGCGGCCGCCCAAGTTAAGGGTTAGCCTGTCGGTCACTCTCCATTGGTCTTGGAAATAGAAGCCGTCAATCCAGCCGCCGTGTTCCGTCTCGAACTCATTGCGGTACGTGTCCCCCGCCGGAATTCCCAAAAGGAAGGAGGCGAAGCCTGCGCCGCCGACACCCTTCGTTGGGGAATTGGCCGTCTGCGCCGCAGAAAAGTCCAAGTGGTTGGTATTGAAAGTCTGTTGGAAGCCGTTGGTATTAAAGTCCGCTCCCATGCTGAATGTGTGTCTTCCGTGGGTCTTGGCGAAATTGCCCTTCCATTGCCAAATGTCGGACACGACGGCTGGGCTGCTGCCCTCTTGGAAGGACGTAATGTCACCGCTGTCGCTGAAATTAACCGCATTGAAGTAGCAGTTCCGGGTGCCTTTCACGAACGAACACGCGAAGCTGTTGTCGTATCCACCCGCTTTGATGAGCGCCTGCGATATGGCCTCGGGAAGCAACGTGGGGTTTGCGGAGAATCCGTAGTTGCGTCCGAACTGCACGGACAAGACCGACGTGGGGCCGAAAGTATGGTTCCACGCAACGCCGTACTGATAGGCATGGTAGGTGTTTAAATTGATTTGGCCAAAGATTCCCGGCACGTCTCGCGGAGAGCTGATGTGACTGAATCTACCCCAAAAGGCGTTTTTCTGACCAACCTGCTCGTCGATCCGAATGTTATAGCTGTCAGGATCCTGGTTATTCGTGAGGGTCTCATGGAAGTTCTTGCCCGCCACACCTGTTAGGTTGGGTGTCAGCGATCCGTACAGCAGCTGGGCGACCGCTTGCATATTGGGATCCATCAGCTGGGGCGGCAAAATGTTGCATGCGGATTGTCCGGCCGGTGCTGCCGTAGTTCCAAGCGGCGCCTGGAGTTTTGTGCCGGCCATCAGCGGTACCGGTGTATTGGTCGTCCCCTGACAGAGAAAAGGTGTTCGCGTTCCCGACGAGGTTGTGCTGTACGGATTATAAAGCTGATTGCCCCCGGTAAAATCGCCGCTCGACTGTGCGGCCGTTGGGATCAAAGATTGGTTTGCGTTGCCCACATGGAAACGCACTCCTTCATAACTTCCAAAGAAAAATGTCCGATTGCGGCCGTTATAGTGAGGCAGGAGTGCGGGACCGCCGATGTTGGCCCCAAATTGGTTCTGGTGTAGCAAGTTGATTCCGGTGATAGGATTCCGGGCGTCGAACGCACTGTTGCGAAAGAATTCCCACGCTTCACCGTGAAATTCGTTCGTGCCTGTTTTGGTGACGACGTTGACTACACCGCCCAAAACGCCGCCAAACTGCGCCTGATCGTTGTGCGAATCCACTTTGAATTCCTGGATGTCGTCGATGATCGGCGGAACCGAGTACGTACTGCTGAAGCTTTCCTGATCGTTCAATCCGTCCAGCAAAAAAAGATTGCTCCGGTTCGTCTGGCCGTTAATGGAGGGGAAAGAAAACGACCCAATGGTGTTGCCAGCGAACTGCTGGTTGCTGCCGTTTTGCGTCGTATTTACAGTGCTGACGCCAGGGGTCAAGTTCAGCAATTGCGTGAAGTTCCGCCCGTTCAAGGGGAGGTTGTCCACGGACCGCTTGCCGATCACCGTGCCAAGCTCCGAACTGGATGTCTGGATACTTGTCGCGGAAGCCTCGACCACCACAGCTTCAGTCGCTGAACCAATGCGTAAGGTGACATCAATCGTTGTGCTTTGATTGACGGCGAGGTCAAACGGCGCTGTTGTGCCTGTCGCAAAACCCTCCTTGCTTGCGGTGAGCGTGTACCTGCCCGGAATGATATTCACCAACACATAGGTGCCCGTGTCGCCCGTGGTGGTCGTCTGCGTCACGTTGGTTGCCTCATTCCTCAAGACAACCCTCGCTCGCGGCACACCCGCGCCGGATGCGTCGCCAACTGCGCCATTGATGGACGCGGTAGCGACCTGCGCCGAAGCGAGTCGCGGCGACAACAGCAGTGCAATCATGCCCAAAACGAGAACACTTAGAACCCCTAGAGGAGACGATGTCGAGGACGTTGAGAGTGTCATTGTTCCTTCTCCACGCCGGATTTGAGTCCTCGGGCCGGTGGCTTAGCGCCCTCAGATTCTTCGAAGAACGTTTGGCACCCCGCAAAGTTCCACGGGAATGCCAAGCAATCCGAATGGAGAGGTATAACAAAAAGCCTCAAAGTTCAACATCAAACATCTAAATTTCAAATACTGAAATTCTAAAGGATCGGCGGCAGAGTGCTGATAGCCTGCGATTTGTGCCGGTGCACCCGATCTTGCTTTGGATAGCCTCAGGGAGTCAATTCGCGGGCTTCGATGATTCGCAATCTTTGAGAGAGCTTCGAATGGAAGCATCCTGAGGGAAAATATGATTTGCATCGGCCAGGATTTCACATTCTTCCCGCTTCTTGTTCAATGACTGGTAGGTTTTTGCCAACAGCCGGTAAAGTTCCGCGTCGTAGGGAATCAGCCGGATGCCTTCGCGTAAGACACCGGTAGCACTGGCCGGATCACCTCGAGCGACAAACAGTCGTCCCAATAATTCGAAGTCCGCCGGATTGGTGCTTCCTCTGTTGCGCGCGAGGTCCAAATAGCGAATCCCGCCCTCCAGGCCCTCCCGGCTTTTGTTCTGCAGCGCCAGGTCTGCCAGAGCCTCCAAAACGGCCACATTCTCCGGTTCGCCCGCTTCCAGTTGCTTCGCAAGCGACCAATATCGCTCGCGATACCCCGGATGGGCAGTCATCACCTGGCGGTATGCCTCTAATAGGGTGAGCGGAGCAGGAACGGTCATTTTTCCGGGGGATGCGTTTAGATGTACGAGGTCGGGAAGTTCCGGTGTCACCATGTGGAAGGCAACATCGGGGAATGGCTCGTTCGGATCCGCAATAATCCGATGATTGGTGAGAACCGAATGTGAGATCACGTTTACATTTCGCTTTGGCATGTGGCAGCCGATACAGTTGTCGGGCGGACTTTTCTGCTGGCGCACGCTCAGCGGAACCCTGCAACTGCTCTCCGTATGGCAGGACATGCACTTCTGCCTAAAATATGCCGGGGCCTGCTGCTCGGTGGGCTGCCGGTGCGGATCGTGACAGCTCAGGCAGCCGAGGCGTCCCGCGCTGCCGCGATAGCAATTGCTAAGGCGCATAAACAGATAGTGTTGGAGCAAATCATCCTGCGGAGGAGACTCGCCGGTGAAGGGCACGAGAAAAATGCTGAGAGTGTCATCCAGAGCTGCGCCGGGACGAAAGTCGCTATAGTCCTTACCTGGTTGAAGGACTCGTGCCTGGCCGGATTGATGACAGCGCATGCAGATATTGTCCACCAGCCAAGGCGTGAGTTTGGCTGGATTTACAATCGAGTTCCTCGCATTTTGCGCAGAAAAGTTCGTCCGAATTACCGTCAAGTGTTTTGAGCCCGGGCCATGACAGTTCTCACAACCAACGGCCAATTCCGCGAACGGCGGCTCCCGAAAACGGCCGTTGCCTTCCAAAATGGCCTGCGGCTGGCCGCTATGACACATCACGCATGCCGGAAGAATCGGCCGGCTGAACCCGTAATCACCGAACTCGTACCCCGGTGAGAGACCCCAACGATGGATGTTCGAGTAGAAGGACAGTGGTGCTTCGAACAGATAATTTCCGCGCCGCGTGATGGCACCAAAGCCGTTGGCGCCTGCACCGATGATCCAGTCGATTTTGTGGGTGTCTCGGAAAATTTCCTTGCCATCTAGGGTGGTTTCATACTCGCTTTGGTAGAGATTCCCGTTGCTCTCATACGTTTCAAAGTGCCGGTTCAAGTGGTCGTCGAAGATGGACGCCGAAGTTGGAATCCCTGCCAGGAAAGATGCGTTCGCCTCCGAAATGGAGCGGCCCATGTCGGTCTGGGAGTACGACTTATAAATGGCACGATGGCAATTGCCGCAGATTCGAGAACCCACGTAGCCGCTGAGGACGCGCGAATTCTTGTCGCTCTCTTCACGGGCCTGGACCTGACTTTGGTTTTGGCCCAACAGTGGCAGGGCAAACCCAAGGATCGCCGTCGCGAGGAAAGCGGCGATGATCCGACGATGGATAGACAGGTCGAGCGCGAAGCAGCCGCGTGATTCAAAACCGTTTCGCGCTATTCTGGTGGAATCCTCAGTCACGATGTGTGGCTCGCGGATTTCACGCCAGCAGAATTGCGCCTACGAGCGCGGCAGGTTTTGACGGTTGGCGCTCAGCTGGTTGTTCAGGAAACCAATTCCCACGGGCGCACCAGGCGTGCTGCCGGTGGACAAGATCGGGAGGAGACGTCCTTTTTGAACACGGTATCCGAGACCACGCCAGGTAATTTCATCGGAAAAGAAACCAATAATCCAAATCACGAAGCTAAGCGCGTCGCGCACAGGAACGAGCCATAGAATCTTCCAAAGCTTCCGGTCACCCAAACCCCACGATCCTGTTATCCAGGTCAAGCCAACCCGAAGAACAAGATATGCCAGAAGATAGGAAGTAGCTATGGTTACTGAGCCTCGAACCATCGAGGTCGCGAAGCCAAGCAGCGCCCAGGTCAGCCCGTGCGTGAAAATGAGCCCCCAATACCCCATTGGCCGCACGCTCTTCAGTCCGATAGACCAGCGCAATTCATGCTGGAAGTACTCCCGCATGGACTCATTGGGAAAGACCATGGTGACAGGCTTTGCAATCAGTTCCACACGGTGCCCGCATTCCGCAATCCGCTTGCCCAACTCAAAATCGTCGTTGTGATGGTTGACCATTGCTTCCCAGCCGCCGATTTCTGAAAGGAACTTCTTCGAGGTTGCCATGGTCCAGCCAAACGCAAAACGCATTCCTCCTTCGACTTTCTCGGCGACGAGCGCTGCGGGGGCAGAGTCCATGTACATGCCCAGGGCATCCAGTTTTGATGCCATAGTCCCAGCGCTTAAGCTCTTATAGAGCGCCGTTACCACACCGACCTCTGGATCGGCGAAGGGCCCGGCAACTGTCCTGAGGTAATCCGGTGCCACGCGAACGTCGCTGTCGCTCATCACCAGGAGATCGTATTTTGCTTTCTGAGCGAGTTGGCAGAGATTGTTTATTTTTTCGTTTGTACCTAGGTGTGGCACGTTTGTAATCAGGCGAATGCGCCGTTGAGGAAAATCGACTCGCAATTTCTCAATGATCGGGATGACTTGGTCATCCCGATCCGCCACCGCGAATACGATTTCATATTCTGGATAATCAAGACGGCAGAAGCTGGAGAAGTTTTCGTAGGCCTCATGGTCGACACCGCGCACGGGCTTTATGATGCTAGCGGGAGGCAAAAATTGCCCTGTTCCCGCCTTTGCATGTCGCACTCTGCCGAAATGACGAATTATGCAGAAAAGGGATAAAACGTAGTAAACAAGCGGAAACAGCGCCAAACCCAGAACAACAGTGGTCAGAATCGACACTACCGCTCCTCAGGTTTCAAAAACTACCTGGGCCTCCGTTAACCAGACCAGCTTTAGGAGTCACTTTATCAGATTCTGAGGAAGGCGCAAGCCTGAGAAAAATTAGTTAGGCGCCAATTGTGTACCCGCAGGCACGAATGGTTTCCACAGCTTCACTCCGGCTTTCTGCGTCCACCTGTTTCAAAATTCGATGGATGTGGTTTCGCACCGTGTAC
>WNGO01000712.1_pt1 | contig 29163 bp, 26 predicted proteins | sample 5400511 | NCBI WGS metagenome assembly WNGO01 (sample SAMN13153380, study PRJNA577476) | soil metagenome | isolation source: 20 cm soil or saprolite under Garry oak tree replicate 2 | place: USA:California | collected 2016-06-15 | reverse complement strand
TGAGAATGGCCCTTTTATTCGCGTTCCATACATCCTGCTCGGTCATGACAAAGGAGAAGGGCAATTCCGCGCAAAAGGAGAGGATTTTGTCATCATCGTAATCATGCAAAAACAGGTGAATGATTGAATAAGCATCATTCTGGCAGATGAATGTGTCGTAAGGAGGATCGGGGATGTCTTTAATCCGATTAAACTCGTCGCGTTCCAGGTGAGGAGGACCGGGGTGTTGTTGGCCGGCTACGACATGTTTTAAGAACCGTGACACAGCGACCTGATGTTGCGCATAGTGGCCAATCGAAAACGGGCTTGTGGTCTTGCTGTAGATGTATCGAACGGATGGGACCAGCCCGTCCAACAGTATGAGCGCTGCTAGGGCGCAGGCAACGCCTTGCACGCCCGGCCACGGCCGAAGCTTCAGCAACGTGGCAAACGTGAAGCTCATTAGGATGATCCAGAACGGGATTGCAAGCAACAGCCGCTGCTCAACGGCAGGTCCCCCCGTAACAAATACTCCTACGACGGGAAGCGTTGCCAGCAGCACGACCTCAAAACGCTTCTGCCAAAGAGCTAGCACAAAGCCGGGCAGTAAAAGCCAGTAGTACGGCAACGGAATAGGCAAAAAATCCGGAAACAAAAGCCGAGGCCAAAAATGGGCAGCAAAAAAACAGTTCCAGAGCCCAGTCACATAATATCGCATATCATTTGGGGCCGGGGTTCCCCGCACCGCGTCCCAGAATTGGTGAATGTACCTGCCTTCATAATATGTATAGGGTTCTCGATTGAAGACGATATAAAGCAGAATTGGCGTGGCAGCTGCCAAAAAGCTATAAACGATAACGGCCAGCGAGCTCCACGCGACGGTTCGTTTTAAGCTCCTCCAATAAAACACCGCGTACAGCGGCGCAGCAATCACAAGCGCCAGCAGATATTGCTTGCCGGGTATGGAGCTGGCTAAACAAAGCCCTGCTGCAATCCCGCCCAGCGAAAGGTAAAAACGAGAAGTGGTTCTAAACCCCAAGTGCAAAAAATACAGAGAGACCACGGCTAAGGCCACCGTCATCGGGTAACGGTATCCAACGAAAGTGTAAATGAATGCAAACGGAAGAAAATTGAAGATCAGAGCCGTGACTGAGGTAACAATGTAAGACCCAAAGAACAGGTCAACTAGCAAGAGCGTGAACACAAAGGCCGTCAGCCAAATAACAAAGAGCGCTGCTTCATAGGCCAAAATGTTAAAGCCGAACAGCTTGAGAAATCCCCACACATAGTAATGAAACAGGGTCTCCCGCGAAATAATGCCATGAAACCAGGCCGCCTGATATGGATGACCGATAACGTGACTTTTTAGATACCCGAGGTCATTGCCGGACTCGTCAAAAAGTGCGTCTCCGTTCCAAGGCGCCGTGCGGAAATTCCAGAGGTGCGAAACTACAAAGAACAGGATCCAGAAAAGAAAAAACGCTGTCTTCGGCTTTATTAGGGACTTGAAACCGGTCGCCAGGCCACGGGGGTCTGGCAGGAAGGCGCAAAGCAAGAAGAACATGCTAAGCAGCCACCCAATCGGCTGCCACGGGTCTCCCCAAGCCAATTTCCGGTAGTGCGCCGCGGCAGCCCAGGCGCAAATTACCAGACTAATAAGTGAGAAGCCAAGTAACAGAACGCGGGGTGTAAGAAGTCGCGATTTTGTCTGAGACAGGTCCATAAGGCTCGGCGTCGGTTCTGCAGAATCAAACGCTACACGAAGGAAGCTTATGCGATGCCGCGGGGTACCATCCCTTTACAGATCGATCGCGTTTACACTATTCCCATGCATGTTTAGGACGTAGAGCTTCCGATTCGCTAACGCCAGGGCTGATGGCCCTTGGAGCCGATCAGGGGGCTTCGGCGTCAAACCGCCAAGCCTGGTTCCATTCAAATCAAAAATAAGCACTGCGTCGGTGTGGGCGCTCGACGCATATAATCGACCCACCTTTGAATCTATGGCCAGGTCTTCGAAGCCAGCTGGCCGGCCCCATTCGGGGATTACCCACTTAGTTAGAAACTTCCCATTTGAATCAAATAGCTGGATCCGTCTGTTAATTGGATCGGCGACATAGACTTTGTTTGTTGTAGGATCAACTGCGACCGAAGTAGGGTCGTCAAACTGTCCGTCGCCAGTCCCCTTACTGCCCCAAACCGCCAGCACCTGGCCATCGGGGCTGAACTTGACGATGCGCGTGTGGCCCTGATCGACGACATAAACGGAGTCGTCCGGGCCGATAGCGATGCGGCGTGGTCCGTAAAAGCCAAGGTCTGGGCCCTTCCACTCGGCGATGAACGTCCCGTCGGGCGCTAGTTTCTGCACGCGGTGATTGGGAGCCACTTCTGCCACGTAAATATTGCCAGCTCGGTCGACTGCGATCCCGTTCGGTTCTCCTAATTGGCCGTGGCCGGCTCCTTTCGTTCCTATAGTGCTGAGAAACGTGCCGGCCGGAGAGAATTTCTCGATGCGCCCGTTACCGGTATCCGCGACCAGAATATTTCCGTTAGCATCAACAGCAAGTCCAGTCGGTAAATCAAATTCCCCTTTTCCGGTTCCCCTTCCGCCTTCAAAGACGTTACTCACGCCTTCAGGCAGTGAGCTGAGCCGAGGAGGCGGTGTATCCGGCACCTTGTAAATTATCAGCCCGTTGTATCTGCTGTCCTCAAACACCTTCGGAAAATAAGTGGCATAAAGTTCTTGGTTTGGACGCTTGATGAACTGACCCTGCCGAACCGCATTGTCGTAGGCCACGTAACTGATGCCATTTTCTTTCAAGAGATGATATACTTTCCACGGGTCCTTGCTCTCGAACAGCTCTGTGTAAAGCCTGTCGTGCTTGCTCGCGTTGTAACCGGCTGACCATCCGTAGTAAGGCCAGCCATACAAGACGCGGCGTCCTGCCATCAGAATAGGATGATTAACGAAGCGATCTGTCAGAAAGATATCTCGCGGCGTCGTCTCTTTCTTGAGCCAGTCGATTAACGGATCGTTCCGGTACGTTACTTCGCTCCAGCCAGTGTTGTGGATCGGGAAAAAATCAATAACGCCACCCGGAATGATCAGGAGAAAGAGAACAGTCGCAAGGAATTTTCCCGGCAGTGTAGTTCCGCCGAGTGAGAGACGCCATAAACGCCAGAGAGCGAAGGCGACGAACAGGTTGGCGATAATTACCCAAAGGTGCAAAAATTTTTGATTCGCGAGGGTCTCGATGGTGAACTGAAAAGAAAACGCGACCAGGATAAGGCTTGAAACCGCTAAAAATAGCCGCCTTTGCAGGCTGGTCGCAAAAACAAGGGCCAGCGCAATTAGTAGCCACTTGAAGCCAAAGGTGAAGCCAAGATACTTCGCCACGTTCGCCGCCGTAGGGTGATCAAGCGTGTAACCCCAGTGAAGCAGCTTTGGCATCTGTGCCCTTCCGCTGCCGGTGCTCAAATAGAGCATTTGTGGCAGCGCAATGACACCCGCGGTGATGGCGAGTGCCAACATTTGCATCCACAGAGGAAACAAGAGAAACAACAGTCCCAGCCCAGCGGCGGCTGCAATAAACACTGCGCTGTTCCACATCGGTAGCAGACCAAGTAGGACCCCTGAAAAGACGAAGCCAGGCAAGGTAGCGCGGAAAGTCTCCGACGCTGAAACAGCTGGCTGCGTTGCTTCGATTGCTACTGAACCAGAAAGCATCTCAGCTGCTGCCTCTGGAAGTTGTTCTGGCTGAGTGGCGTCGTTGGACGCTATATCTGATGCTGTTTCGAGCACCGCGTGTGGGTCCGAAGTTACCGGATTAAGAGAAGTGGGCGCTTTGGTTTGCTTTACCGGTAGCGTCCGATAGTGGATGACCAGAAAAACAAGGACGAGTAGGAGTATCCCAATGGCGCTGGCGAAATGCCGCTGATTGAGATAAGTCACCTGCGACCAGGTACCCCAGAGTTCACCTCGATAGGGAAAGACAGTCGGGAGATACTCGCGCTGATGCATAATAGCCTGAAGTGCGGCGCGGACTGAAATTTGCTTTTGAAGAAACGGAATGTAAGACAGTGAGCCGAAAAAGAAGAAGAGGAGAGAGCCCAGGCGACCGACCGCGCGCGAATCGAACAACACCTGGCCAAGCACCATCACAAGGACGAGCATCGCCACGAGGGTGGTTATGCTGAGCAGATTGAGGCTCCACGCCGGATCGAGCCCGAGGACTTCAAGATTTCCCGCCTGAAAATAGAACAGGAAATGGTAGCGAATCCGGTCACCTGAGAAGTGTGGATACTCCGTGGGAAAGTTATGTCCCACGGCAAAGCTCTGCATAATCGCAGTATTGGGCCCGAAATCGCTGTACTCAGGGTTGGCGATCCGCAGCTTGCCGCCGCTGGAATTAAAAGAGGCAAACATCATCCAGGATACGAGGACTATGTATCCAGCGATGAGTAGCCAGTCAGCTACGCCTGAACCCTTGGGTTGTGGCAGGCATAACTCGCTCACGTGGCGAAGATCAGTCCCGGTCTCAACGGACCTAATCTTCCTTTTCCATCTAGGCCACGACAGCACGGCGACTGCTGTTACGAAGAACAAGAGATTACCCCATAACAGCGGTCGTGATGCCCAAAAGAATGCGAGCCCAGCCAAGTACGTGAACCATGAGCTAACCAGTAGCCCTACTAGGATGGCTGCTGCGCAGCGGTGTGCGACGGAGACGAAGCTGTAAAATCGGCGACAAAGGAAATCGCCGACACAAATAGCCAATCCGAAATAAATCAGAGCCAGCATGAATCTAATGACGAAGTCCAAATGACGAATGACGAAACAATGTTCAGGCCATTTGTCCAGCGCCAATCATGGTTGCATTTCGATCATTTGCCGGTGCATCCACCTTCGCACGAGCCGCCTTCATCCGGCAGTTGTCGCACTACGGCGCGCCAAGGAGTTCGGATGGCATGGGCGCAAATCGTAAGCGGGCGATTTCTTCGGTCAAACATGGCCCACAGGATTTTCATCGCAAAGAGAATGAATTCGCTTGCGCCACTTCCTACGGACAGGCCGTTAAGAATCAGTAAGCAAGCGAGATTCGCTACGGCTGAATTTGCTCGGTCCAAAGAAATAGCCATGTGGCCATTCCATTAATTGCAACCGAAACGGCGAAAAGCGAGATCTCGCTGACAGTTATCTTCGCCGTACCATTGGCTGTCAGCAAAAGAAACATCCAGGGAAGGAGAATCATCGCGTAGCGATAGGAGAACTGCCAACTTCCGGGATTTCCGTGACACCAAAGGACCAGCGTCAACGAGGCGATCGCGACCCATGCGGCAACCTTGTATCTTCCGCCTTCGCGAAAAAGCAGACACAGGAACGGGCTGGCTAGGAAGATTGAGCAGCCAAACCCGTTTGGCAGAATGTGAGGAAAGTAGGAAACACTTTCGAAGCCTTGAAAGAGCATCGTGTACATGTTCCATTGAATAGCATGGATCGAAAACAGCCCGTGCTCGTACCAGGGTTCCTCGCGCACTTCCGGGATGTGAGTATACCCAAAATCGAAAATTGAATGAAACCGCGCGAAGTTATAAACGGCGGTCAGAAGCGCGAGCGTGGCTGGCACACTTAGGAAGCGCATGGCCATCGGGACGTTTTCCCGAAGCCCCTTTCTGACCATGCGACTGCGCGACGATGGCGTCAGCTCTTCATTCGGGCGGCGCCAAAGAAAGTAAGTATAAAGGGGCAAGGTGATGAGCAGCTCAGTGCGATTACCAAAAGCAAGCGCGAAGAACGCGCCCGCGACGAAAGGGGACGGTCGCACCAGGGTAAAATAGAGAGCTGCAGTTTGTCCCAGCAAAGCAAGGCCGAGAGCGATTTGCCACGCGCCGCCGAACCCGAGGTTGCACCACGTCCACGTCCCAAAAATGGGAAACAACGCCAGCAGAATCCGTCGAACCAGCGCGCTGCCTTCGAGCCCGAAATAATCGGCTCCGAATGCCTTTGCGAGTTGAAAAAAGAAATAAACACAAGCCCCGGCAATCAACGCTGCCAAAACGTGTCCTGGAAAATGGTGGATCAGGCCCGCTTTTTGCAGAAGCGCGATTGGAACCATGCTAAGCACCGCTCCCAGCGGGAAGGCCGAATAATAGCTGTCTCGGTGTGGGATCATTTCGTTAAGCCAATCGGGCGGCTTTTCCCGGAGACCCAGGTGGCCACTTAGCAAGGCCGAAGCGATCCGGCTCGTGTAATCCAGATCGCGCAGCGTCGCATTAGTTGAAAAGTAGAAGGCGATCGCCGCGAATAGCGACAGGCCGGCTGCGATCCAAAATTGCCTGACCGTGTCACGCCTTTCGTGCGCCGTCATGATTTCTCACTGCTACTTTCCAAGTGAATGTCGTCCCAAGAGTTTTTCCCAGGCCGCTCTCGTTTCCGGTGGCACGTTTTGATCAGCGTCGACTAGCCAGGAAACGGTCGCAAGCGAGTTCACCACGACCGAGAGAGCGATTAGTCCCATCATCACATGACGCGACCGGAATAAGGCTACTCCGCCCGACCCGAGAAAAATGATGAGACCGAAGATCAGGAAAGGATAGAGATCAGTCGCATAGCGTTGGGCGAGCAAATAATAGGATAGGATGCCAAGAACTTGGACAAAAAGGGCCACAGCCGCCGCAAGCTCCAAGAGGTCCGCTTTTTTGCGTCGAACAAGACATGTGATTCCTAAAATAGCGGCGAAAACAAGCCAGCCAGAACACCATGGGAGAGGGAGATAGACTTCGCTGAAATCGTTGGAATAGAGAGAGGGATAATCATAGGAATGGCGAGCTGCTCTTAGGAAAGGCGGGTTGCGCTCAAGGGATGGAAAACGCAGGCTGAAGTAGTCAGCGAAACTGTAAGGGAGCCGGCGCGGACTAAACACGCCAAATTTGTGGGCAAACTCGCTGTGAACCGGGTTGATGTAGTAATCGAAGTTTACTCCAGTGACGCTGCCGAATCTCGCGTAGCTTAGCCAAACGTAAAAAATGAGCGCGGCGGCGAGCGGGAGAAGCAGCGCCGTGAGATTAATTATTCGATTCTCCCACGGTAGTCTTAGAGCAAGAAATGGCGCGATCAGGATGAAAGGCGCGCCGAACGTGACCCGTGACAGTAAAGCACCACCGGCACACAGCGAGAATCCCAGCAACGCGCGTGTCAGGGCGCTACCCTCGGCCTGTCGTAAGCAGAAAGCGAAAAAGAGCGCGCCCAGCGATAAGGCCAGGCCCCAGATTATGGCCTCATTGTAAATGGAAAGGTTTCCAAGGAGCAGAAGCAAGGGCGAGCCGAACGCGAACCCGATTACATACGCGTTGCCCAGCCAATTGCGGACGCGCGATGAAAGTGGGGATGAACACAAAGCTGTGCGCATCAGGCCGGCAAAGGCAGACAACGCGATGACCCCCGCGCAAAATCCTGAAATCCGGGACCATTTTCCATGTCCCGGAGGGTAGATAAAGTTTAGGGGAATACGGAGGAACGCCGGAAACGGTCCAAAATACATCCGCACTTTGTCGTTCACGATCATTGCTTCATGCCTGATCGCCTCCACATCGACATCCACGTCTCCGCGCAGAAAATGTTCCCCCTGCGAATCATAGGCACCGCCGAGCACTTCCTTAACAAAAATCTGCGAGCCGCCTGTCGTGACGAACACCCAAAGAAGCACGCTCAACGACAAGGTGAGCGGCAGAAGCCGGGGAGCCGTGGGAGAACTCAGAGGGAGCTAACTACTTTCTGAACTCTAGCGCACCTTTTTTAAGCGCGTAGACATAGCCCACCATCAGGATTGTGATGAAACTGAGCATGCTCCAGAAAATGGTACTGCCTTGTTTGACGGCATCCCGATACACGACCGCCCATGGATACATGAACACGATCTCCAGATCGAACAGGATAAAAAGCATCGCCACAAGATAGAACTTCACGCTGAAGCGCGGTAGCTGTTCCCCCTGTGGGATCATCCCACACTCATACGCCATATCCTTAGCTCGGGTGCGTCTTCCGCTCTTGCCTACTAATATGCTGACGAGCAGAGCGGAAACGGCGAACAGCATCGCGACGAAGATTTGCAGGAGAACCGGCAAATATTCGCGCTGCATCCGGGAATCTGGCCTAAAGCCAATTCGTTGTGGAAGACCGGCTTATCTTACGCCGGCGAGATGACCATTCTGCTGGGCAATCGCATTGGCCAAAGCCGATGGCAGGCCCTTGTATTTCTTGCCATTCTTTTTGACTGCGCCCCGGGCCACGAGGTTCTGTAGTTTCTCGTAGGCTCGCAGCCGCAGCATTTCTTCGCCGCCGCTAGCAGCGTTCCGGGCCCGAAGATTCTCGTGCACGATGTCGAAAAGCTGCTTGAACTCAAAAGAAGAGCGCCGGGAGAGGACAGCAACCAGCTCCTCAGTTACCAAGTCGGGAACACGACGGGAGAATGCATTTTTCTTTAGAATAGCCATAGGGGCAAAACGATAGCACGTTTTTCAAAAACCGCAGCAGTTTTCTTCGCTTAAGGCTCCAAAGACAAGAAAAGTGCCGAAATGACACAGGAGAAGCGTAGCTTTGTCGGGGCAGCCCTGCCGGCTGCATTCGCCTATCCCAAAGGCGACACGCCTGCCACAGAGGTGTCCTAACCCTCCTATGGCGTAGGGGACGGGCTGGGTGCCACTTGCGGCGCGGCCGCTGGAGAAGCGCTCCAGCCGCTTATGCCGGCCCCGGTTTTCTGTCGTGCTGCTCTGCCAAGGCTACCAAGTACAGCAACGCCGATTGCAGCCTGATCCAGCGTGATTGGCCCGAGTGACTCGGCCACGTAACCGTCATGATCGTATCTTTGCGAGGAGATGATAGGGCTCAGGTGCTTCGTAATGACCTCCGGCGATGGGAGCTTGCCAGCATCAATCGAACCAGCCACAGCCGGCATGAAAGCCGCAGCCATTAACAAAATTGGGCGCAGAGAAGCGTCCAGCCGGGAGTATACGAGCGCCGTGTCGATGTAGGCGAAGAAATTCGTCGGCTCGGGCAGCAATCCCTCGGCAGCTTTAAAAGTTTGGGAATCTGAAAATTCAGTCGAGCTGGCCCCGCTGCGTTTCATTGCCTCTTCCACTGAGACCGGGTTAAAACCAGCTATAAGAAGCCGATTGGACAAACCGACTGTTGGAGTGATCGCCACGAGACTCGCGGCGGACTGCTTTGAAAAATAATGAACGCCATCCTTTTCTGTCTGCGTCCAAGTCGCACCTTCGTCGGCGCGTACGAGGGCGTCAGTGATTTTCCCGGCTTTAGCCGCGTCCAGCACTGGCAGTGTTAGGAGTAAAGATGGCCAATGCGCGCTTGAGGGCCAATCCGCCAGAGACGCTAACTCGAGGCCAAATGCAGCCTTCCAGTCATCAGCGGTGATCCCGCTTTCGGCGAGCGCCTGAAAAAGCTTGGTCCCGGCAAAGGCCGCCGCCTGGTTCAATGTGTCAATTTTCTCCCCGAGATTCAAAAGCATCGACAAATAGAAAAAAGTCTCTTTGGTTCCGAGCGAAAGCGAAGACCGCGTGAGCTTCGTCTCATGCTCCAGCTTTGGCATCCCCAGGAAAAGCACGTCGTGTATCTTCCCGTTATCGAACCGCATTGACCCGGCGATGCAGCGCATTTTCTCAAGCATCGTTGTCTCGCCGGGAGTTGGGGTTGATCGCACAGCAGCGCGCAACGCTGCCAGCCGTTCGGAAAATGTTTTTGGCTGCAGATAAAAGAACGCCGCGTAGTTCGAGGGCCGGTGCGAGACGGCTACGCGATATGCTTCGTCTTTGTCGAGTGTAGTCTCCGGGTTCTTGGCTCGGTGATCAGCGCGATCGAGCAGCGCCTTTAATTCGGCGAGGTCCGTTGCGGCAAAAAACCAGGGACGGTCATAGGTGGTCGCGAGGGTAAATGGAGTTGCCGTAACTAGCTCGATTTCGTGACGCTGATATTGCAACTTTTCGCGTTTTGCGGCCGGACTTTGTTCCAAAAATGCCGAGCGCCATCTGCTGATGATTCGCTCCGCCTCTTCCTGGCTGCCGCGAAAACGGAAGCCGCCAATAAATTTTGGGTTGTTGCTATCCATGGAGGTCAAGGCGAGGAAGGCGTGCTTCGGATCGAGCTGTCCGATTTCCTGCAGGGTCTGAGAAGCCGCATCTGTTTTTGGAAGGTTGCCGAGCGGCTTGCGTAGAAAATCCTGGACTGTCGGTTCGCGGTAGAGCTGGTAAATATCGCAATGATGCCACTCATCGAGGCTTCGATTGAAGTCGGGCATATGTGCCAGAAAAATTGTATCCCTAGGGAGAAGCACGCTTACCGGCGCGCTTGAAATTCGTTGGGAAAGATTCCAATAGTACCAACCGCCGAATGCTGCGATAGCGAGCGCGATGATTACAAACAGAATTCGCCTCATAAACACGACCGCGTCATTAGCTTCGATGCTGGATACTCAATGCCAGATACGGGTTCAATCGTAAACTGATCCAGCGACAATCCAAAATCCCGTCGGTATCAGGCCCGGGGATGAAATTGTCGATGCACAGCTTTGAGCCGCTGTTGATCGACATGCGTATAAACCTGCGTCGTCGAAATATCCGCGTGGCCCAGCATCTCCTGGATGATCCGCAAATCGGCGCCGTTCCCGAGCAGATGCGTCGCGAAACTATGCCGGAGAAGATGAGGGTAAACGTTTTTCTCAAGTCCGGACCGCTGTGCGTGTTTTTTCACGATTTGCCAGATGCGCGCCGTGGTTAATTTGCTGCCTCGCGCGGACAGAAAAATTTCGCTGCCGCTACGCGGTTTCACCAGTTTAGGCCGCTCCACGGAAAGATAGGCTGCCAGCGCTTCGCATGCTTTTTGACCGACCGGCACCAGGCGGGTTTTATTTCCTTTCCCGGTCACACGCACAATGCGCTCTTCGAAATTGAAATTCTCCAACCGGGCATTTGCCAGCTCGGAAATTCGCAGGCCGCTTGCGTAAAGCAACTCGATTATCGCGCGATCGCGCAAGCCGTGAACAGCCTTCGTGTCGATGCTTTCCAGCAACTGTTCCACCTGCAATTCATTTAAGGTTTCCGGCAGATAACGCTCGATGCGCGGGAGCGCCAACGCCTCAGCCGGATCGCGTTCAACTATTCGTTTAGCGATCAAGAACCGAAAAAAAATCTTCAATGCAACCACCATCAGCTTGATCGAAGAGGCCGAAAGGCCAGCGTGCTTGCGATCGCCAAGGTATTCGCTGATGATCGGTAGAGTCACAGCGCGCGGATTATCGATTTTCTTGCTAGAAGCGCACCAATGCGCGAAGTCGCCTAGCGACCTTTGAGTGGAGAGCTGGTAATTTTCAGAAAGACCGCGCTCGACGGCGAGGAAACGAATAAACGCGTCGATTGAGTCTTCCATTACGCCACATTGTAGCGGCTGGTGTATCGCCTGCCAAACCCGGTGCTTGCAACTGGCCGCGGCGGCCACAGCGCGCCATTCCTACGATTTATTGACAAGGCAATGCGAAGTGTTCGATGTTTGTTTACGATGAGTTTGGATCTCAACACCATCTTGAAAGATTGGGCACATGAAAGCGGCAGCATCAAAGTGCGCAAGATCGCTGGTCTGGATGGCCGCGAGAAATTGCAACTGCGAGTCGATCTGGGCGTGTTGCAAATGGAGCTGACCGGTCGGCCTGATGGTCGGCGCCCGCATAATTGCGAATCGCTTTTAGAATATCACCAAAAACGCGCGGCCCGCGCCGAGCAGAAAGGCGAGACTTACGAGGTGACACCTGAGCAATGCGCGGAGCTTCAGCAGGAAGGCATCCAATATTATCATCGTTACCTGAGTCTTTTTCAGATCAATGATTTCGAAGGCGTGGTGCGCGACACGCAACGTAATCTCGATCTTTTTACTTTTGTTGCCCAGCATACGGATCGCGAGGAATTTTCCTGGGCTCTCCAGCAGTTCCGGCCTTACGTGCTCATGATGAACACCCGAGCCAAGGCGTCCATTCTGCTCGGCGAGGGAAAATTTGCCGAGGCCATATCTGAGATTGAGCGCGGTCGTGACGCGATTACGGAATTCTTGCAACAATCAAATTTTCCGGAGCTGGTATCGAAAAGTTCGGAAATCGCGTTTCTCGACGAATGGCTTGAGGAAGTGAAGGCGAAGCGGCCGTTATCGAAATTGGAGGTCATGCAACGCGAGATGGAAACTGCGATTGCAAAGGAACTCTACGAGCGCGCTGCCGAGTTGCGCGATGCGATCAAGCTGCTGAAGACGCAGAAGTCGGCGTAACCGGCCGCTCGAACCAGCCGTATTGATCGGCTCGGGCGATGTAATTACCTGAGATATGAAGACTGCGTTCTATTCACTCGTTCTGACTGTTTTTGTCATTCTTCCTGTCCGCGCGGACCTGACGATTGTCTATTCAACAACAGTGCAACCTGCGAGTGACAATCAAAAGGTGGAACCAACTCCCACTGCGGTGGCGGCCGGTAGCAATATGACCATCAAAGTCAAAGGAGACAAAGCACGTATTGATGTGTCTCCGCAAGTCACTGCAATCTTTGATGGACAAACTGGCGAGCTGATCAACCTGCTGAACGATCAGAAGACCATTGTCCGCGTTGCGCCGGACAAGATGAGAGCGATCGCCGATATGTTAAATAAATTCAACAGCAACAAAGCAGCCTCGGACAAACCCAGACTCACAGCCACTGGCCAGAGGGAAACGATCAACGGTTACGAGACCGAGCAATATACATACGAAGGACCCGATTTTAAGGCAACCTATTGGATTGCACCCAATTACCCGAACGGCGCCGCCGTCCTGGCGCAACTTCAGTCGATTAAATCCGAGCTTTGGGATGCGGCTAATACGAAAATGCCTGACTTTCGCGATTTCCCCGGCTTGCCAATCCGGATGCGCGTGATCGTTGGCAAGGAAAACCCGGCAGGCGAGCATAGCCCCAGCGGCTTGGGACACCCGATAGAAATTACCAGCACTGTGACAGGTGTAAGCCTCGACTCGGTTGCCGATGGCCAGTTTACCGTGCCTGCTAATTACAAAGAAAGAAAGCTGCCGGATATTTCTAACCAGAACGCGGCTCCGTCCGTTGCGCCCAATCCATAACGCATTTTCGCGCGAGGAGCCGTTCTGTCGAGGCAGCTGTGGCAGTTGCAAGGTTTCGATTTTGCGGGCGACACGCCTGCGCTACAGTTAGCGAGCCATGCCTTCATTTGTGCTGGCATCCACTTCACCAAGGCGAGCTGCATTGCTTTCCGACGCGGGATTTCAATTCGAAATCGCGCCGCCGTGACTAGCGGAAAAATTCGATGCAGCTCTGACAATACGTGAGCTCACGCAGTGGAACGCCATTCGAAAAGGCATGTCCATTGCGCAAGCGCGTCCCGATGCTGTCGTCCTCGCAGCTGACACACTCGTCGCACTGGAGAATGAAGTGATCTGTAAACCGGTAGACTTGGACGAGGCCACGCAGATGCTTCGGCGCCTCAGCGGGCGAACCCACGAAGTTTGTTCGGCCGTTCTAATTTACCACCAGACATCGGGAAGATCGGCGGTTTTTCATGATATTTCCCGTGTGCGCTTTCGCCGGCTCAATCGCGCGATGATTGATAAGTACGTGGCAAAAGCGGATCCGCTCGACAAGGCTGGCGCCTATGCCGCGCAAGGAAGCGGCGCCGAGATCATCGCAAAAATTAACGGTTCATTCACAAACGTCGTCGGGCTGCCGATGGAAAAGACCATCGATGCGCTGGCTAAATTCGGAATACGGCCGAGAAAGTCCTAGCGTCCGGTTCAACGATTCATTTAGCGGCCACCCGACACAAAGAGACGACCAACTGCTAAAACGAGCATCACAGTTGGAATTAGGAGGCTGAGACCGTTTAGCAAAACCCCGGCAGTTGCTCAAATTTCTCGCTGGTGTCGGGCTCCCTCTCGCCCTAAGTGCTGCGAGGAACCCAAAAGCCGCGAGCGCAAAGACGACCAATCCGAAAAATGGCAACGCCCAAATAATATCGCTGCCACCTTTACCGATCGGAGGCATTTCCATGAGTGACAGGAAAACCAGAACCTCAGTTCCAGGCGCAACGATCGCTGTAACAAAGGAGAAGTATGTCAAATGATGTGTTCGCGATTGTCTGATCGAAGCCGAATCGTTTTTGTCTGCAAATTGTGGCGGGCCCGAATGAACCGGACGGTCTTGCTCTTTGCCCGCATCAAAATTGAATGTGTAACCGCGATAACACCGCCTTGCGCCCGCACACCACGCAAGAGCGCGCTGTCGCTGATTCCGGTAGCACAAAAAATGATGTTCTGGCCGTTGGCCAGATCATCAGCCGAGTAAACGCGGTCCAGGTCTTTCTTGTAGCCATCATCAATTAGCTTCTTTCGTTCCTTGTCGTCTCGCGGCCACATTTTGCATTGCATGTCGCCGCTGAGACATTTGATGCCCGCCGCTGCCAATACCGCTTCGGGCGAACCGCCGATGCCCATGTAAAGGTCCACATCAGATTCGGGCAATGACGGAGCAATGGCCGCGGCGATGTCGCCGTCACCGATCATGCGGAGAGAGGCGCCTGCCGCACGAATTTGTTCGACGATCTCCTTGTGTCGCGGCCTGTCGAGCATCATCACCGCCACGTCCTGGACGCGCTTGTCCACCGCGTGCGCAACGATTGCCAGCATCTCAGCGATCGGCATTTCGAGTTGGAGCGAATCGCCGCGTTTTTTCATGTATTCGATTACCCGCGGCCCGTAAGCCAGCTTCGACATGTAAAACGAGGGGATATCCCGTAGCGCCACTTTTACCCCTTCCTCGGGGCTGGCCGCCGCAATGCAACTGATCGAATTTGGTGCGCCCTTGGAAATATTCGTTGTTCCATCGATTGGATCGACGGCGATGTCGAACTGTGGCGAGCCGGGAACCCATGTCCCAAGCTGCTCGCCTTTGAAAATTCCAGGGGCTTCGTCCTTCATTCCTTCGCCGATCACGACTTCGCCGCAGATGTTCATCAGGTCGAACATTCCGCGCATCGCGTCGCATGCGGCAGCATCGGCTGCTTCCTTGTCGCCCCGACCGAGCCAGCGCAACGAATTGAGCGCCGCAGCTTCTGTCGCGCGCACAAAATCGAGTTCGATGACGCGCTCGATGTCCTGATAATTCTGTTTGGGCAATCGCAGAGCCACGGAGCGTCAAGCTTCACGCATGTCGCGCGCGATGACAAGGTATCAAGGCGCTACGTCTCGCGAGCTCACAAAGTTCAAGTCGCTGCTCATGGGCGGTGCACCTCCATAAACAAGCCGAGTTAAACAGCCGCAATTCGCAATCAGCCGCCACGTTTCGCCGCGTGGCGGCTTTTGTCTGCGAGGCGCAGACATTTGCAGCTTATTTTCCCATTCCGGCCACAGCGTGCTCCGAGTGCTCTTGCGCGCTGTGACTATGCAGCGATGGGCGGATGCGAAGAAAAAACTGGAAAGCGTAGCCGAGATCGTCTCCGTAATAGCGATCGAGGCGGTCGGGACGGTCGTTGATGGTGAATTGCGTGCCCAGTCCTACGTCGAGACCGTTGCCATGCGACAAATCGCGTACGTAACCGATCGTGTAGCCGCTCACCGGAAAAATGTGAGATTCATCCGGCGGTTTAAGGACTAGTTCATGTCCGGATTTTTCCACGCGTTCCCAACGCAAATAAACGGTGTCGCGTCCGCGCTGATAATCTGACTCCACCAGGAACGACTGTGTTTTACCTTCGCCGGTGTCGTGGTTCCGGCCCCACACAAATGTGTTCGACCAGTTGCTATCCTGGCCGAGCGGCAGGTTGTAAATGACCGACGCCGTTGTGCGATGTCGATTGAGTGCAGGCTCGAGAGCTTCTGGGCTTTCGATGTAGCCGTACGAAACTTGCAGCGCCAGATTGCGGGTTGGGTTCCAGGAGATTCGGCCACTGTACGAATCGAAATTCGGCTGATCGAAATTGTAACGGTTTTCGTCCGGTTCACGCCCGGTGAAAATGCTGCCTTCAATCTTTACGTTATTCCAAGCGACACCGGCAGTGGCGACGCCAAAGGTGACGTGGGTCGAATCTTGCCAGTGATGGCCGAGCGGCGCGTCGGGATCATCCATCGCTGATGGGCGATGCATGAATGTTGGCGGACCGAGCGCCGGTTCCCCTGGATAACCGAAGTAAACGTAGGCGCTGAGATCGTAATCGAATTTTTGCGACAGACTGACTGAGAGTTCGTCGAAGAGATCGTGTGGATGTTGGCGATCGTGCAACGGCTGGTCGTGCCATGATTCGCCGCTTTGAAAGAGAAGCGGATAACCGCGACCACCTTCCGTCAGCGGGTCGAGACTCATCATTAAACGCGCACCCAACTGTGCATTGTTTCCGAGCGGATGCGAAAACATCGCCATGATCCAGTCCGGCGCGTCGATCCGATCATCGCCGCGTCGGGTGCTCACGTTGGTGTAACGCGGGAAAATTGCGCCGTGCAACATCAGCATGTTCTCGTCAAACATGAACATGCGACCATACATTGGGCTCGAATCCGGCAGCCAGCTCGTGCCTGAGCCTTCGCGGCTCATTGGATCTGCAATGTCGATAGACGAATGCATTTCCATGTGCATCTCATGACCCTCATGGGAAGGCGCGTGCATCTGCTGCGTTTGATGGGACTGATGCGACACATGTGACTGATGATTGGGCGTTGATCGTTCGACGTTGGGCGTTCGGCGTTTGCTTTGTTTCAGGGGCACGAGTTTCATCCCGCATTTCGGACAATTGCCGGGATGATCCGTGACGACTTCCGGATGCATCGGGCACGTGTATTTCTGTGTCTTCCCATACTCCTGCTCTTGCTCGTAATCGTGCTCGTGGAGCGGGCGATTGAGGTCAATCGCCCCTATCTGCACACGCGTTGCGAGTGTCAATGCGCAAACGAAAACTAAAATCTGTCTGTTCATTTCAGACGCTGAAACAGGTCAATTCTGTAGTGGCAGCCGTGTCGGCTGCGCGGTCTGTGCAAATGCAGGCGGCACGCCTGCCGCTACAGCAGAAGATTTACGGTCGCGGATCGCGACTCGTTAACCCAAGGAGGGAGGCGCGTGAGCGAAAAGGCTCTGCTGTAAGATTAATTCAGCGAATGAATGCGCGTCGGGCGGTCCCGTGTCGAGAGACGATGATGCCTGCGCGTTGGATAAAAGCGCAACTAGCGCGAACTCTTCACCGCGAAGATCGACATCCGAAAAATCTGCGTCGTCGCGCGCCCAACGTTTCGTTTTCGCAAGAACAACAGCGCGCAGGATTTTGCAGCATTGCACCTGCGCGGTTTGCTGTTTTTGCTTTGCTGGTTTGGAATGAAACGGGCACGCGGCTTGCGCCAATTCGGTTTTTGCTGCAAGCGCCGCGAACGCGCAATGATTGGAGATCGCGATCCAGGAACAAACTACAATCGCGACGACCGCCCAACGCATACTCGCTTTCATGTTCGATGTCGGCTTTGGAGTGCACGGACACGTCCGCGCTTTGAAAGCGGTGACATGTCACCGCACTCCAAATACTTCCCGAGGCGCGATCACTCAAACATTTTCTTCCGCGGCGGTAATCGGCGCAGCGCCAGTCGCGGTGACCTCCGGTGGTGCCAACGGCACGCTCGGCGGCATGGCGGCTTGTGAATCGAATGGTGTTTGCCTGATGCGTGTCGACATCAGCATCGCGGTAAAAAGAAGAGCGGCTGCGAGATAATACGGCGCGCCTGGAAGGTGAATGGAATTTTTCGGATCGATGAACCATCCAAAAATTCGAAGGAATACCCATGGGCCTACAATGAACGTGATCGAACGCATGCTCTGGAGCGCGCCTTGCAATTCGCCTTGCTCGCGTTCGCTAACGCGATGAGTCATCATGCTCTGCGCGGCTGGCATGGAAATGTTCCAAAGTGAAATGATCGGGATCGAAGCCAGCAACCACGCGCCCGTTTTGGCCAGGCCGGCGACAAACATTCCGCTCGATCCAAAAAACTGGCCGATGTAAAGCGTCCGTTTTTCGCCGAAACGTTTCACCATTACACCGGTCAATCCGCCGGAAATCGCGGCGGTGACGATTCCGACAACCATGAGCGACAGTCCGATCATTCCCTGGCTCCAGCTGTAGCGATAAATCGCGTAAAGTGCCCAGACGCTAAACACATTGTGCGCGAGATAGGCGAGAAATTGGATCATGGTCAGCCGCCAAAGTTCGTGATGAGAACGCAAGAGCGCGAGCGAGCCGACCGGGTTGGCACGCCGCAACGCGAATTGTTTTCGCTGATTTTGCGCCAACGATTCCGGAACGAAGAAGTAGCCCCAGAGCCAATTCGCTAGACTAAGAGCGGCTGCAATCCAAAACGCGAGACGCGGATTGACATCGCCCGCCAATCCACCGATTGCTGGTCCGAACGTGAATCCGATGCCGAATGCCACGCCGATCAACCCGAACGCTGCAGCTCGCTTTTGTTTCGGCGTAACGTCGGCGATGTAAGCCATCGCGGTCGGAATGCTTGAAGTCGTGATTCCGGAAATAATTCGGCCGAGGAAAAGCCAGTTCAACGTGGGCGCCGTCGCCATCACGATGTAATCCAAGCCGAGACCGAGATTTGAGAGCAGAATGATCGGGCGTCTTCCAAATCGATCTGATAACACTCCGAGCAAGGGTGAAAAGACAAACTGCATCAGCGCGAAGACCACCGCGAACCGGGCGCTCCATTTCGCCGCATCAGTCATCTCGCCGCCGAGAAAATCCAGAATCAGCTTCGGCAAAACGGGGATGATCAAACCCATCGCCAGGATGTCGAGGGTCACCGTGACGAGAATGAAAATTATCGCGGCCGGGCGAGACTTCATGCGAGTGGAGCATGAACGCAACGTTGTAGCGGCGGGTGTGTCAACCACCGGAGTAGATGGAACCGCAAGAGCTGTAGGCGGGGTATTTCTCAGTTCATCTCGCGCGCAAGATCGCGAGGCTGGCGTAACTCAGGCATACATGCCTGACGCGCCGAGCAGGGTTCGCAGCCTGCTCCCCCTGCGGGCAAGGGTGCCCCCGCCTGACTAACGGCCATCATGGCTGTGTTACGATTTGCCTCGCGCGCAAGATCGCTGTCCGTTGTCATTCCGAGCGAAGCGAGGAACCTCACGATCAAGGTAGCGGCCAACCTGAGCACCTTGTGTGACGCATTAACCAGCGAGAGATCTTTCGCTCCACTCAGGATGACGACGCCGGTTTTTCTCAGCTTATCTTGCGGACAAGATTGCGCGGCAGGCTAAGGTCGATGCATGAAACTGCTGTTCGCCTTTTATGTCTGTGTCTCAGCGCTTCTCGCTCAGACGCCTACGGATGAAAGCGCTGCGGTCGTCCAAGCCGAGCGCGATGGATGTGCTGCGTATTTGGGCGGTGACGCCGAGAAAATCGCAAACTTCTTAACCCGTGACTACACGCTCACAAATTCAAAGGGCGAAATCACCGCAGCGGGCGATGATATCGAAGATGCCAGAAGTGGCAGAGTCCATTACGATGTTTTCGAAAACTACGACATGAAGGTGCGGGTCTACGGCGATCACACGGCCATCGTGACGGGGAAGACAAAAATAAAAGGTAACGCGCAGGGTAAACCGATCGACATCGTTGTTCAGTTCACCGATACGTTTGTAAAAGAGAGCGGCCGCTGGCGTCTCGCCGCCGGCCATGTGTCGCGCTTGAAAGAATAAAGGATACTCAGTTCGAATTTTTCTCCGCTGATCCGGCGCGAAAAATCTTCCTGCTCGGTCTCCTGAACGTTGAATGCTAGCGTGATCCACCGCGTATGTACGAGCGCCGCAAGCAGCGTCTTCTCAGCCGATTTGAATTTGGCAAGCGTGTTAGCCGACATGGGCTGATGGCACTTGGAGTTTTGGTGTTCGGACTCGGAATCGGCGTTGCGGGATATCATTGGCTTGCTCATTTGAACTGGATCAATTCGCTCCTGAATGCATCGATGATTCTCGGAGGAATGGGTCCCGTCGATCCATTGCCTACTAATGCCGCAAAACTTTTCGCTTCGTTTTACGCTTTGTTTTCGGGGCTGGCGTTCATCGGCATCGTATCAGTGCTGCTGGCCCCATTTGTGCATCGTATGCTGCACCGCTTTCACGCGGAGGACCGGGACTAGATGGATTTTCTGCATCGATTTGCGCAAGGCGAGCTTGGTTCTTGGAAGGATTGAGGCGTTCAGCGACGCCATCTTTCGATTGTGGTTACGCTGCTAGTGGTCGACTTAAACACCCACGTCAACGAACGTGGCAGCGACCACCTTTGATTTGCCCGGTATGATGCGCCCAGATAAAAAAGCCGGCGGCGCAGGCCAAGGCGATGCCGGTCGGTTTGCATTTCGATCGAGTCGGGTGGGTCACGCTGTATGCCGGTGAGCCGTGCACGCCGCAAATCATGTTCGATTTCCATGACGCAGGATCAACGGTCTGGCTCGCGGCACCGATGTGGGTGACGAAAGTCCTCACGGACGCGGCGAATAAAAACCGGCGCGTTCATGTCTCGGGAAAATGGCGGCGTGGCGGACAATCGAACTGTAGCTACGTTGAAGTGACAATCGCGGAGTTAATGAGATGAAATCAAAGCAGATTGAGGACACGCCGAAAAAGTTCGGCCCTGTTGCAGTTCGTGCGCTCGCAGTCGGGGCGCAATCCATAGGCGCTATTGCCGCCGGCGCGCTCGCGATTGGCGCTGTAACGCTTGGGCTGGTCGCGATTGGTCGCCTAGTAATTGGGCGCGCAAAAATCAAACGCCTCGAAATTGGCGAATTAAGAGTAACTCGTCTGCACGTGACCGAATCACTTCACACGCCGAATCAGTAGCGATAATGCTCTGATTTGAACGGACCATCGATCGAAACGCCGAGATAGTCAGCTTGTTTTCGAGACAGCTTGGTGAGTTTAACGCCGATTTTTTCCAAGTGCAGGCGCGCGACTTCTTCGTCGAGCTTCTTCGGCAATACGTAAACGCCGACTTTATACGTGTCGCGATTCTTCCAAAGATCCAACTGCGCAAGGACCTGGTTTGAAAATGAATTCGACATCACAAAGCTCGGGTGTCCGGTGGCGCAGCCGAGATTCACGAGCCGACCCTCGGCGAGCAGGAAAATTTCGTGACCGTTAGGAAACGTATACTTGTCCACTTGCGGTTTGATGTTGGTTTTCTTCACGCTTTCAGCGGTGTTAAGCGCATCGACCTGAATTTCATTATCGAAATGGCCAATGTTGGCGACGATGGCCTGATCTTTCATTCGCTGCATATGTTCGAGCGTGATCACATCGATGTTGCCGCTGGCAGTAATGTACACATCGCCGCGGCCAAGTGTGTCTTCGATGGTGGTGACTTCGTAACCTTCCATTGCGGCTTGCAAAGCGTTTATCGGATCGATCTCAGTGATGACGACACGCGCGCCCTGGCCGCGCAAGGATTGCGCGCAGCCTTTGCCGACGTCCCCATAACCGCAAATGACGGCGACCTTTCCGGAAAGCATCACATCCAGAGCGCGGTTCAATCCATCAACCAGTGAATGCCGACAGCCATAGAGATTGTCGAATTTCGATTTAGTGACCGAATCGTTCACGTTGATCGCCGGCACGAGCAGCCGATTTTCCTGCGCCATCTTGTAAAGCCGATGCACGCCGGTTGTGGTCTCCTCCGAAACGCCACGCCAATCCTTCGCGATCTCGTGCCAGCGGTAGGGATTCTCACGATGAATCTCTAGCAGCAAATCTTTGATGACCTGTTCTTCCTTATTTGCTGATTTCGTCTTTGCCCAATCGCTTCCTTCCTCCAGCTCATATCCTTTGTGAATGAGCAACGTAGCGTCGCCGCCGTCATCGACCACAAGTTGTGGGCCTTTGCCTTGGGCGTGCGAAATCGCCCGGTAAGTGCACCACCAGTAGTCTTCGAGCGATTCCCCTTTCCACGCGAAGACCGAGATACCGCGCTTCGCGATCGCCGCGGCGGCATGATCTTGCGTCGAGAAAATGTTGCAGCTTGCCCACCGCAGAGTCGCACCAAGATCTACAAGTGTCTCGATCAACACCGCAGTCTGGATCGTCATATGCAGCGATCCCGTGATGCGAACGCCCGCCAGCGGTTTCTGCGGCGCATATTTCTCCCGGATCGCCATCAAACCCGGCATCTCTTTCTCGGCGATGGAAATCTCTTTTCTCCCAAAATCGGCAAGTGAAAGATCGGCGACTTTGTAATCCTGTTTTGTTTTCGGGTCAGTGATTATGGTGCTCATAAAATTTTTCTGACGTTTACCGTAAGGCCTGTTTTAGCGCTTCTGCCTTGTTCGTCTTTTCCCATGTAAGCGCGTCAACATCGTCAACCCGCCCGAAATGACCGTAGTTAGTTGTCTTTCGATAGATGGGGCGAAGGAGATTGAGCTGCTTGATTATCTCGGCAGGTTTGAAATTGAACACGTCCCAGATCGCGCGTTCCAATTTTTCTTCGTCCACTTTGCCGGTGCAGAATGTATCGACGCTCACGCTCACCGGCTCGGGGTGACCGATGGCGTAGGCAAACTGGACTTCACACCGCTCTGCCAAACCCGATGCAACCACATTCTTTGCGATCCAGCGGCCCATGTAGGCGGCGCTACGATCGACTTTGCTCGGGTCTTTTCCGGAAAAGGCTCCACCACCATGCCGCCCCATTCCGCCATATGTATCGCAGATGATTTTGCGACCCGTTATCCCCGCGTCGCCTTCCGGGCCACCGATCACAAATCGCCCAGTCGGGTTGATCAAGTAAGTGGTTTTCTCATCGAGCCAATGCGGCGGCATCACTTTCTTGATCAGGAGCGCAATCAGTGTCTCGCGAATTTCTTTTTGTTTCACGTCGGCAGTGTGCTGAGTGGAAACTACGATCGCCGCAGCCCGCACCGGTTTATAGCCATCATACTCGATCGACACCTGCGTTTTGGCGTCGGGACGGAGCCAAGGAATTTCGCCAGATTTTCTTAAGCGCGTTAGCTCGCGTCCGAGCTTGTGTGCGAACGAAATAGGTGCCGGCATTAGTTCCGGCGTTTCATTGCAGGCAAAACCGAACATCAAACCCTGATCGCCGGCTCCTTGCTCGTCCGTCTCCTTTCCTTCAGCCGCAATGCTATCGACGCCTTGTTTAATATCGCGCGATTGCTCGCTCACCTCACAAATCACGCGGCACGTGTCTGCGTGAAAAATGCAATCGCCGTTTACGTAGCCGATGTCGCGAATGGCGGTGCGCACGCGCTCCTCGAAATCAAACTTCGCATTGCTTGTTATCTCCCCCGCGATAACGACGAGGTTTCCTTTCGCAAGAGTCTCGCAGGCTACGCGGCTCAGGGGGTCCTGTTCGAGACAGGCATCAAGAATGCAATCGCTGATGGTGTCGCAAACTTTGTCGGGATGACCTTCGGTGACGGACTCTGAGGAAAAAATATAACGGCGGGACATGAATCAAAGAACGTTGAAGAGTTGAAGCGTTAAACCGGTCGATCACTGCCGACATGTTCAACTTTGTAACGATTCAACGCTGTAACGCTGTCGACAGACATATTGACCAATCATGATGCGTCGATATATCGTTGGCCACCATCATGGCGTCAACCATTAATTTGTTGCGGTTGCTGGCAGATCCTACCCGGTTGCGTTTGCTGCTTTTGCTCGAACAGGAAGAGCTTTCCGTCGCGGAGTTACAGCAAATTTTGGGTATGGGCCAATCGCGCATCTCCAGTCATCTTGCTCAGTTGAAACGCGTGGGCGTCGTGGCCGATCGGCGGGTAGGAAAGAATGTTTATTACGGTGCGAACCACCATGGGCGCAACGCGCAGCAGGAGCGCGTGGCGGAAATTACGCAGCTGCTTGCGCGGGAATTGCCGGAAACGTCGCGCGATCGCACGAGTCTCAAGCTCGTTCTGCACAAGCGTCAGGACAAAGCGCGTAAATACTTTGACGAGCTCGCCGGTAAGTTTGGCCGAAGTTATGTGCCTGGCCGGTCGTGGAAAGCGCTGGCACACACACTTATTACTTTACTCCCGCCGCTGACAGTCGCCGACCTTGGCGCAGGCGAGGGGACGCTTTCGCAATTGCTGGCCAAAAACGCCCGCAAAGTCATTGCCGTCGATAATTCGCCAAAGATGGTCGAGTTCGGCGCACAGCTGGCGAAGAAGCACGGAATCAAGAACCTCGAATATCGGCTTGGCGACATTGAAGATCCGCCGATTGCTAAAAACAGTGTCGATCTGGCGATTTTGAGCCAGGCGCTGCATCATGCCATTCATCCGGAGCGAGCTATCGCGGGGGCCCGCCGCATTTTGAAACGCGGTGGTCGCCTGGCGATTCTTGATTTGTTGAGTCACCGGTTCGAAAAGGCCCGCGAACTGTATGCAGATCACTGGCTTGGCTTTAGCGAAGTGCAGTTGCATCAGCTCTTGGAAAAAAGCCGCTTCCGAGATATCGAAGTCAGCGTGGTTTCTCGAGAAAAGCAGAGTCCGCATTTCCAAACCGTCTTCGCGACCGGCGTAAAGTGAACGCCGGGGCTTCTTTGCCTGTCAATATTGTCGTAGTAGACTTAGTTGCGACCAACCCAAATCTGTAGCCATGACGGGCTTCTTTGACGAAGTGAAGCGGCGCAAGGTCTACCGCGTGGCGGCAGCCTATATCATCGCTGCTGGAGGCGCCATACAACTGGCCTCCGCTGCATTTCCGGCGTGGGAATTGCCAAACTGGGCGCTGCGCTCTGTCATCGTCCTGTTGCTGCTTGGCTTTCCAGTCGCGCTCATGCTTGCCTGGGCGTTCGACATCACTATGCAAGGCATCCAGGCAACCCCGGAAACCGCGGTGCGGGGAAGGCATCGCCGGCGTAACATAATCATGCTCGTCGCAACCGGCGTGATCATCTCCGCCGCCGCCGGGTTCTTTCTCTTGCCTCGCGTCTCAGCGCGCAAGATCGACAAGTCGATTGCGGTGTTGCCATTTGAAAATCTCAGCGCCGAGAAAGAAAACGCCTACTTCGCCGACGGGATTCAGGACGACGTGCTCACGAATCTGTCGAAGATTGGCGACCTGAAAGTTATCTCGCGCACCTCCGTCATGTCGTATCGGGGAAAAGCGTCCAACGTTCGTGAAATAGGAAAAGCGCTCGGCGTCGCTACCGTTTTGGAAGGCAGCGTTCGCCGTATTGGCAATCGTGTGCGCGTAAACGTGCAATTGATCAATGCCTCGAATGACGAGCACCTGTGGGCGGAAGATTACGATCGCGACTTGACCGATGTGTTCGCGATTCAAACCGACCTGGCCCAACAAATCGTGCGCGAATTGCAGGCGAAACTGTCACCAATGGAGAAGGCGCAAATCGAGAAAAAGCCGACACAGAATCCCGACGCCTATCTCGCTTTTGTGCGGGGACATGATTTGTTTACGCGTCCGGACAAACTCCGCACCGACACGGAAGAGGCCGAGCAGCAGTTTGAGCGGGCGACCAGGCTCGACCCGAAATTCGCCGGCGCATTTGCGGCATTGGCGTGGATCGATGACTGGATGTATCACACCTACGATCCTACTCCCGCACGAAAGGAAAAGGCGCGTGCGGCAGCGTACACGGCCATTCGCCTGCAACCAGACCTGCCTGAGGCGCACCTGGCGCTGGGTTTTTATTACTACTATTGCGAGCGCGATTATCAGAATGCGCTGAAGGAGTTTGCGATTGCGAAACGAAGCTTGCCAAACTCGGCGGAAGTCTACATGGCGATTGGAGCGATTGAGCGTCGCCAGGGCAAATGGGCCGAGTCCACGGCCAATCTGGAGAAAGCCGCATCCCTCAGTCCAAAGGACGCATTCGTCCTCGTAAATCTTGCCGACAATTATCGCGCCAACAAGAACTTCGAAACCGCAGATAAGCTTTACGATCGCGCAATCGAAGCCGCGCCCAACTCGCTTAATGCCCGCGCGGCAAAGGCAATGCTTGCATTCGATTGGAAAGGAGACCTGAGCATGATGGAGAAAGACTTGGCGGATATGCCACCAGGCGTCGACCCCGAGGGTCTCGTCACGTACGGTCGGGTGCAACTTTTCATGCTGCAACGAAAATTTCCGGAAGCTCTTGGCGCTTTAAAGCAATTGCCTCAAGCCGTCCCTTATGATGATAAGCCAAGAGAATTTTTCGAGGGTGTGATTTATACTTTTTTGAATGACAAAGAAAAGGCGCGCTCTGCCTTCGAACGGGCTCGGCCCGTCGTAGAAGAAGCGTTGCGCAAGAGCCCGGATGCTGCCTCACGACACATGACCCTCGGCATGATTCTGGCCGGGCTTGATCAAAAGGAAGCAGCCATCGCTGAAGGTAAACGTGCGGTGGAACTTTTGCCCGAGTCTCAGGATGCTTTGGAAGGACCAAAGATCACGCTTTTGCTCGCCCAAATTTACACTTGGACCAGTGAGCCAAGTCAGGCGCTTCAACTCCTCGAGCATTCGCTCAATACGCCAAATGGCGTCACGGTTCCCTCACTGAAACTTGATCCGGTCTGGGACCCGCTGCGAAGGGATCCGCGCTTTCAGGCTTTGATCGAGAGGAACGGCGCGAACGCTTAGCGTTGGCTTCTCTTTTTCACTTTGATGACAGCCATCACCGCGAATGGTGCGGGAAAAATTCGCAAAACGAATGTCCACCAATGTCAAGTGAACGCGGCAGGCACTTTTTCTGTCTAAACTACGCCTTTGCAGTATCGTCCCGTGCAAATCCAATCTTTTTTTATGAGCGGTTTCTTCGAGGAGGTGAAACGACGAAAGGTTTACCGGGTGGCGGCGGCTTACGTCATTGCGGCGGGCGGCATCATTCAGCTTGCTTCTGCTGCGTTTCCGGCTTGGGAATTGCCAAACTGGGCGCTGCGTCTGGTAATTGTGCTTTTGCTGGTCGGTTTTCCTATTGCGTTAATTCTCGCCTGGGCGTTTGACGTTACGGCGCAAGGTATAAAAACAACGCCAACAGCAGCGCCGCGGAGACAGGTTCGCCGCAATGTAATTATGTTGGCTACAGCCGGGGTGGTAATGTCTGCGGCTGTTGGCTTTTTTGTGCTGCCACGCGCTTCTGCGCACAAAATAGATAAATCAATTGCGGTGCTGCCGTTCCAGAATTTAAGCGACGATCCACAGAACGCTTACTTCGCGGACGGTATTCAGGACGACGTGCTCACCAGTTTGTCAAAGATAGGAGATCTCAGGGTGATTTCTCGCACCTCCGTCATGCAGTACAGAGACAAGGCGGCAAACGTGCGTGACATAGGTAAAGCCCTTGGCGTTTCCAACGTTCTCGAGGGCAGTGTGCGTCGCGCCGGAAACAAGGTTCGAGTGAACGTGCAGTTGATCGACGCGAATAGCGACGAGCATGTTTGGGCTAATGATTACGATCGCGATGTAACCGACGTGTTTGCGATCCAAAGTGATCTCGCTCAAAAAATCGCCGAAGCGCTCCAAGCCAAGCTGTCGCCCGGGGAAAAATCAATGATGGAGCGCAAGCCTACAGAAAATGGAGAGGCATACCTGGCGTTCGTTCAGGCGCATAATCTTTCCTGCCGTTCAGGCGCATAATCTTTCCTGCGCTTTTGAGGATCTCGAAAAACTGAAACAGAGCGAGCAGCTTTACGCGCGTGCCATCGAGTTGGATCCGAACTTTGCGCTGGCCATCGCGCGCTACTCGCAATTGGAAAGCTGGTTTCTGCACGACATTGACCGCACACCGGAACGCCGCGAGAAGGCGCGTACCCTTGCGGAAAGAGCCTTGCAGCTACAGCCAGATCTGCCGGAGGCGCATCTGGCGCTGGGGTTCTCTTACTACTACGGGGACAATAATTATGACGCGGCACTAAGGGAATTTGAAATCGCGCAGCGCGGATTACCTAATGAGTCCGAAGTGTATCTCGCAATTGGCGCGATCCAACGCCGGCAGGGAAAATGGGCAGAGTCGACTGCAAATCTGCAGAAGGCTGCCAGCTTGAATCCGAAAGACACGTGGCCGCTGCAGAATCTGGCGTTCAATTATCAGATGTTACGAGACTTTCGTAAGGCGAACCAGACTGTCGACCACGCGCTCGCATTGGACCCAAAAGCATTCGGTCTTTTGGAAGTCAAATCGAAGCTGGCCATCGTCGAGAACGGGGACTTTGGTGTTGCAGAGAGAGCGCTTGCGGCTCTGCAATCAGCGAACATAAGTAACGCCGAAAAACTGAAGGCCGCGAACGCCCGCGCGGATATCTTTCTCCTGGAACGCAAGTATCAAGAAGGATTGCAGGCAGCGGAGAACCTGCCAGACGATCAGATCGCCGCCTTTCCAGGACACCTGTGGAGCAAGTATTATTACATCGGCTTTGCGCGAAAAGCGCTCCACGACGACACCGGAGCGCGAGCGGCTTTCCTGAAAGCAAAAACCACCCTCGAGGATCAACTGAAGCGCAGCCCTGATAATCCCGACATCCACATTCAACTGGCAAAAGTGCTCGCATTTCTCAGCGAGAAGGACTCTGCGCTAGCGGAAGCGCAACGCGCGACTGAACTCATTCCTCAAAGCGACGCATTTGGGGGCCCGGAAATTATGAGTGGGGTCGCTGAAGTTTATGCAACTCTGGGCGAGAACGATCGCGCGATTGAAATCTTGGACGGCTTACTAAGTCGGCCCAGCGGCGTTACTGCCCAAGCTTTAAAAGTAAATCCAATTTGGGATCCGCTGCGAAACGATCCACGCTTTCAAGGTCTTATCGACAAGTACGGTGCTAAAGCTTAGGACTTTTGTCCTTTTCTTCACCGTTGTCGCTGCCGCGCATGCGGACTGGAATGTTCTTTCAGTTGCATCGGAACCAGGGCGCGCGGGAATTGAACATCGACACATTGTCGTTGAAAACACTGGTGCCGATCAACGGGCCGATCTCGACCTTGCAATTTTCTCCGGCAAATCATGTACGTTACGCGTAATCGATAATCCTGACGGACAAACACTCGCGGCGGTTATGAAACGCGAAAAATGCGGGTGCGGAGTCAATGGTGGTTACTTCGACACAAATTTCGAGCCCATCGGCTTGCGAATTGTGAATGAAGAAA